>Ga0310696_10001328_pt1 | contig 36143 bp, 53 predicted proteins | sample AusTroGonzalo_MG_4_FD_203885 | JGI IMG/M metagenome (GOLD analysis project Ga0310696, IMG submission 203885) | Bovine rumen microbial communities from tropical cattle in Woodstock, Queensland, Australia - Gonzalo_02 (v2) (version 2) | ecosystem: Host-associated > Mammals > Digestive system >... | reverse complement strand
AAAATGATTGAGTATTTTTCAGTTGAGAAACTTGTCGATGCTCACATAAGAGCAGAAAAAGACCCGTACACGATGGGATGGAATGACGGCATTCAGAACGCACTTGAAAAGAAAAACATCACTCGCGCGGTTCCTGAAGAAGCGTTCGAGGTTGTGAAGAAGCTTCTCGAAGGCTGGAAGAATGAAACGAGATACAAGAAGGAGCTTGCAATCGCCGACCATGACACAGCAACAGCAGACATCAAGAGAACCGAAGAAAACGCTTTCGAGTTTGCACTCAATATTATTCAGATGCTTGAAAAGTACGGAGAAGAAGCCGAAGAAGTAGCTTGCGCGGAGAATTGAGCAAAAGAAAGAGAGGGGGCGCGACTTATGGAACCGGTGGCACCTTGCAAAGATTGTCCGGAAAGAGAACTCGGCTGTCATGACAGATGCGAGAAGTATCAGGCATTCAGAACGGAGCGGAAAGAGTTCAACTCTCAGATGACGGCGCTCAGCAATTACAACGCATATGTGACAGGTCGCAAAGCTTGGATTCGTGACAACATAGACAAGAAGAAAAAGAGGTAAAACGAAAATGACACTTGAAGAAATCAAAGCGATGCTTCCTTGCTTTATGAAATGGAAGAAGGATATCGCGTTTATATACGGCGCTTTATACGCTGAAAAGTATTGCACTTGGAACCGCTTCAATGATCATATTGAAGTTTTGAGAGAAATCAACGACGAAGAAAACGAAGTCACCGACCTTTTTCCTGAAAGCTTAAAAGCTGAGATCAGGGAGAACGCAGAACAATATTTCATCGGAGGTGGAGCAAATGAAAATAAAAGTTATTATCAAGAAACCTGAAGACGAGTTCGGGAGACTTGTCGAAATTGAGAACGAGCTTGAAGTCTTCCAGAGTATAGTCGGGGGATACATTGAAACGACAGGATATAAAAATCTTGTGATCATATGCAACGAAGAAGGAAAGCTCAGAGGACTTCAGCCGAACGTTGTTCTCGGCCGTGATATGTTAGTCGGAACAATAATTGTTTGCGGAGCTTCGGGAGACGAGTTCTCAGACGTTCCAATTGACTTCAAGAAGTGGGAACAAATCGTCAACATGAGCGGGACGAGAGTCTGGAAGGAGTTCGAACAATGACAATTTACATGATGGTAACCGACGACAAGTTCGAGCTTCCGCTTGCTGTCGCCGATTCCGCTCCAGAGCTTGCGGAGATGGTAGGGCGGAACGTAAATACAATTTATAGCGGAATCAGTCACGAGAAACACGGACGGATAAAACGCAGCATATACAAGAAAGTCGAGGTCAAGGAATGCAAGAAGAAAAAAACAAAGACTCGTTAAGGCTGAACCCGTTTCCGGTTCTTCAGGAAGTGAAGTTTCCGGCAATTGAGGAAAACAACGAGAAGATCAAAGAATGTCTCGAAGATCTAATCTCGAGGACATTCGACGAAGTAAAACAAAAGATGTGCGATGATTATTGCAGATACACTTGTTGCGAAAAGGAAGCACAAGGCGCACATTTGAAAGAGCTTATAAAATCAACCGGACTATCACAAAAAGATTTTATAAAAAACACAGAAGAAGAAAAGTCCGATTTTGTAAAATGGTTAGAGCAGAAACAGAAAAACGGAGAATATACGGATAACATTGTTCCGATGGAAAATCATCTTTCACGTTGGATTCATAACGTGACGAAAATGTCAAAAAAAAACTTGAAAATGTTTGCGGAATATTTCGGCGTTGATGAATCTTATTTGTGCGGAGAGATGCACATGAGCGACGACGAGATCGAAGATCTCTGGGACTCGGATATTTGCCGAAATTGTCCGTTAAACAGATTGTGAGGTGGTTACATGACAAAAGAAGAAATGAAGGTTCACCGGCACAATTTGAACGCGCTATTCTTGAGAAGCAAGTCAAGGTCAGATCAGATCACTTGTCACGAGGTCGGAAAACTTCTCGATTTATTGATTGAAGGTTGCGAGATAGTGGACGTTGAGAACTTGCTCAGGGATAAGCGTCACGAAGTTTTCAGTCAATACGGCGTTCCTTATGAGGTCGTAACAGTTGCAGATCTGAAGGAAAATATCAAAAATGACGTATGAAGGGAGTTGATAAAATGTTCGAGAACATGACAGACGAAGAACGTTGCTACTATGTGGAGACTCTGGAACAGATAAAATACAGATGCGAAGAAAAAGGATATTCCGGAGAAGTTGAAGCGCTCGACGCTGCAATCGAAGCGCTGGAAGAAAAAGAGGTGGAATGATGGAAATTTTAACACTTGAAGAAGCCATCGACGCATACAAAGCAACGGCAGAACAAAACAGACTCGACGCAGCCATATTTTACGACGCGAGAAATTTCGAAACTTCAAAAGAATGCATCTGGGCGGCGAAAGAGTATGAACAACTTGTCAAGTGGCTTGAAGAATTAAAGAAATACAGAGAAGCGATTCCGAAAATCATCGAAGTGTCATGGGATCACACTTTCGAATTTAAGGGTGAGACCGAATCCATGACATATAAGATTTGCGCGCTTGAAACAGTTTTGGAGATTTTGGGAGGTGCGAAAGATGACTCTTGAAGAAAAAATCGACTATCTTCATAAACTCATTTCGAATTATGAAACAGTAGCAACCGGAAACTATAACGACAAGGTTTGCTATATTGCGAACATGGAAGCAAGAAAACAAACTCAAATTGTAAAATGGCTTGAAGAACTCAGACTCTACCGGCTGCATTATGACAAAGCAGCGGAGCGGATTCAAAGGAAAATGAAAGAATCAAACGACTTTATTGTCTTTAATAACAAGAGATATGTCAGTTATTCGGAATTATGCGAGATTCTGGAAGGAAAAGACATTCTGAAAGAAGGTGATTAAATGCTCGGAGTTTATATTTGCGATCCGGAGAAAAACACGGAATGTAAAAAAACCGGATGTCAAACTCAATGTTTTTCGACATTCAATCCAAAATATGCGAAAGGCATTCGGGCGATGACGAACAAAGAAGTTCTGAAGTTCGTCAAAAGCAAGCTCAACGAAAGAAAGATGTCAATCCCAATTAGTGAAACATACACGGAAGACCACCGCGTCGGATGGAAAGACGGCATCTTCTGGGAAGACATTCTCGACTTGTTCGAAGAATTGGAGGTGGACGAGTGAACGCAAGGCAAAAAGCAAAGAAGCTAAAGAAGGAACTTGAAGAACTAAAAGCGGACAAAGCAAACGGTTTCAAGTGGCTAAAGATAGACGGATTAAGAATCAAAAGAGAAGAACCGCGTTTGTGGTATGACAACACTCCGGTAATTTTCAATTATATTCCGGTTACTTATGAAATACGAATCGGACACACAACAGTTGAAATCACGCTGGAAGATCCCGAGGACAGATTGATTGTAATTGACTCGAAAAAGTTTGATGAAGCTATTCGAGAAAGAAAACGTCAGGGGGTGATCACATGAGCGAACACCTGAATGATCAGACAACAATCTTCGACTTCATGGAGACGCCAGAAGCTCCGAAAGTTGACTTCAGTTGCTTTTCATCTCACAGAGTCGGCAAGTTCGGAGTTGAATCGGGAAAGTGCAGCCATCCGGAGCTAAAGGGAAAGTGTAACAATTGTGAAGCTTACAAAATGTTTTACGAGAAAGCGAAGCAGTATCAAGAAGGCGGCGAAAAATGGTGCGTATGTCTCGCACTTGCGAGAGAGTTCTTCAACATCCCGACGGTTCCAGAACGGACGGTCGAACATTACAGAAAGCAAGAGAGAAGGTGACGGATGACAGAAAAGGAAAAAAAGGCGCTTCCGTGGCAAGATCGGCAGGCGTGGGAATGCGGATTCACTCCGAAATGTTGCGCTTGTAAATTTGCAAAAAAAGAGACGGAGTTCAAGGGCGGAAAAGAAATCGAAGTCTTCCGGTGCTACCGAAAGCGGAAGAAAGACGAGCAAAACTTCGAGTATAAAGAAACCGGCAGAGTGACGAAGGATTGGAACGGAACTTGTTTCGGGTTCGTCTGGAAGTACGCAGAAGGCGAACAGATAGAACTCGAGGGGGTGGGGACTTGACAGACGAGGAAATCAAGGCATACATCGACGAAGCAATCGAACGTTCAATCAAGGCATACAAGAAGAACGGACTTCTGAAGGGCGGAGCGGTTGCAGCATACACAGACGCGAGCGAAGTTCTCTCGAGTTACTTCAGGAACGGAAAAACAGACGTTCAAATCACATATGCGATACAGACTCAGCGGTTCGATCCGTACTTCCGGATAATTTCTCTTTATTACGAGCAAGGGAAGACAATCGAGCAAATTGCGGAGCTTCTGGAAGTGGACGTCTCAACAGTCATGAGAAACAAAAAGAGACTATGTCTCGCGATCTATGAAAACATCATATGAACAGGAAAAAGCGCTCATCGGGAAAATGGGCGCTTTTTGTATGGGTGCAAAACACGAAACGTTATGCAGCTAAAAGTATAAATCAGAGCGGAAAATTCTTCAAGAATCAAAATGACGCGTCAGAAGGCGCGAGAAGGCGTTTTTCTCTCTTGGTGGCATATTTATTCAAGAAAGCATTTCAAACGCCGAGATTAAAGCGCTGAGCGGGTAAAAGTGGCATATATGAGAGTTTATCCCGTAAGGTTGCACCATGTGGCGCTATGGCAAACGGTGATAATATGAATTATTTTGGATTTATGACAAAAAAACAGTTCGGGAGGTGCGAAACATGAAAATTGATTGGAAAAGGAAACTCACAAGCCGGAAACTCTGGACTTCTGTCGCTTCTTTTGTGTCAATGCTTCTGATTTTCTTCGGACACGCTGAAGGCGAAGCAACAAAGGTCGCAGCTCTCATCATGGCCGGAGCATCAATCATCGGTTATGTGATCGGCGAAGGACTCGCAGATCAGGGAAACACAGAAGAACGAAAGGATGAATCAAAATGAATGCAGCACTTGCAACCGTTATCGTCGGAGTTCTTTCGCTTCTGGGAACTCTTGCCGGATCCTTTGGCGGAATAAAACTTATATCATACAGAATCGAACAGCTCGAGAAGAGAGTTGAAAAACACAACAACTTGATTGAACGAACATACAAGCTTGAAGAAGAATCAAAGATTCAGGAAGAACAGATCAAGACAATCAATCAACAGCTCGCGGATCTGAAGGGAAAGACGGAGATCCTTCAAGCGAAGAATTGAAAGGGTTGATCATATGGCAAGACCGAGCAAGTACGAGACAAATGTCAAACCGCATTTGAAAGAGATTGAAAAATGGTGTCTCACAATGGAAGACAAGCAGATCGCGAAAACGCTTGGAATTTCTGTCTCGACATGGTGCGAATACAAAAATAAATATCCCGAGTTATCGGAAGCCGTAAAAAGAGGAAGGACGAATCTCGTTGCAGATCTGAAAAGTTCTCTCATCGAAAAAGCAAAAGGTTTCAGATATACGGAATCGAAAGAGATTATCGAGAACGGAGTTGTTGTCCGTAAAGAAGTATACGAAAGAGCAGCACTTCCAGACGTGGCAGCAATCAACTTGTTGCTCAAGAATTACGACCGGCAGAATTGGGCGAACGATCCGCAAGCGCTGGATCTCAGGCGTGAAGAATTGCAACTTCACAAGAAGCAACTTGAATTAAAGGAATGGTGATCAAATGAAAATAATTGACGTATCAGTTCATCAGGGTGAAATCGATTGGAAGAAAGTCAAAGCTTCCGGAGTCCGCGGCGTTGTCATTCGCGCCGGTTATGGAAAAGGAAACATCGACCAGAAGTTCAAGGCGAACATTGAAGGCGCAATCAATGCAGAGATTGAGTTCATCGGCGTTTATTGGTTCTCATATGCTTACACTTCAGAGATGGCGCTCAACGAAGCAATATATTGCAACGAGACGATAGAGAAGTTCAAAGACGTTTTGAATCTGGGCGTGTTCTACGATTGGGAATACGACTCCATGAATTACGCAAGAAAGAACGGAGCGTTTCTCACTCGAGACAAGATCACAGAGATGAACGTCATCTTCTGTGAAGAAATAACAAAGCTCGGATACACGGCCGGATACTATCTCAATTACGACTATTCAAGAAACTATATTGACACCGCAAAGCTGCAAGACTTCAGGAAGTGGTTCGCGTGGTACAATCCGACACTCGAAGAAAAGAATTGCTTTTTGTGGCAGACATCCAGCAACGGACGAGTTAAAGGAATAGCAGAATCGGTCGACGTGAACGAACTCATCGGAGAGACTTCACAGAACAGCAGCAGCTCAGCACCGGCGACACATTACAAGACAAATACAGAGATTGCAAAGGAAGTCATCGAAGGCAAGTGGGGCAACGGATACACCAGAAAGAACAGACTCACAAAGGCCGGCTACGATTACGACGCAGTTCAGGACATAGTCAACCAGATGCTCAACACGGCAACAAGCGAGATATACATTGTAAAAGCTGGAGACACTCTCTCAGAGATTGCGGAGAGATACGGAACAACAGTCTCAGCTCTTGCAGCAAAGAACAACATCAAGAATGTTAATAAAATTTATATAGGTCAAAAGCTTTATGTTTAGAAATCTTTTTGAATTTTACAGATCGAAAGAATGGGAAAACTTCCGGAAGGTTGTCATCGCTGAACGTGTTCGAGAGGATGGTTTCGTTTATGACGAGTACACAAACAAACCAATCGTCAAAGCATATGACATCATTCTTCATCACAAAATAGAACTCACGGAAGAAAACGTTCACGATTATTCAATCAGCTTGAATCCTGAAAACATAATGATTGTGTCGCACAAGTCGCACAACCTTATTCACAACAAACTCAACAGTTCATATCGAAAAGTGTTCTTGATCTACGGAGCGCCGTTCTCAGGAAAAGAAAAGTTTGTAAAAGAAAACATGAACGAAGGCGACCTCATTGTTGACATCGAATCAATTTGGGAATGCGTCTCAGGATGCAAGAGACACATCAAACCGAACAGACTCAAAGCGGTTGTTTTCAAGACTCGTGACACGCTTCTTGACTCTGTGAAGTATCGCGTCGGCAAATGGCGGAACGCTTACATTGTCGGCGGCTATCCGCTCACAGCAGATCGAGAAAGACTCTGTCGAGAGATGGGAGCTGAAGAAGTTTTCATCGAATCAACTCCGGAAGAATGCAAAGAAAGACTTCACGCGCTGGAGTTGGAGAACGAAGCTGAACTCGAGAAGTACATCGACGAATGGTTCGAGAGATACATCCCCCCCGTCGACGTCTGAAAAAACGTTCGAAGGGTACTGTTGCGGGATACTTAATTTTTACACAATGTCAAAAATTGAGATTTTCGAGTTTGAAAGTTTCAAAAATTTGAAGATATTACTCCAAAAACTCGGAAAAACTCCGAAATTCGAACATATAACCGCAAATTTTGACAAAAAGTTGCAAATCAGGAGGGTAAAACATGAGCGTTTACGGATTCAATAACAATTTGGAAAAGGTGCCGGTCATTACATTGAGCGGAACTTTGAGCGTTCCGGCTGGAGACGTCGGGACGATTACTTGGAACACTTCAGCGCTAACAAACGCCGGAATTGATGCGAATAGTTTAGTCAATTATGCAGTTTTGGACGTGCTTCACTCTTATGATCAAGAATATTGGAGTTCGGGAGTACAAAGCGGATTCACTTCAGCCGGCGCGGGTTCTTATCCAAACCAGATACACCCGTTCCCGATTGTAAAGTTCGACACTTATTCGAAACAAATCACGCTTCAGGATTACACCGGAGACACTTCAGCACAAACGAAATACTACAAAGTTCGACTCATAAAGGTGACGTGATGAAATCGCGCAAAGACGCCCTTCTGGAAATAGTAACGCGAACAGGAAGCGACAACGACATAAAAGCGGAGCAGCTAATCGACGAAATAGTTTTCATCGAAGAACAGCTTCGAGAGTTGAAGAAGCTTCCGTTCATCAGCGTTCACCCAAAAAATAAGGCACTCCAGAAGGCAACGCCAGCATCGAAGCAATACAAAGAAATGATGCAGCAATACAACAATTCGCTTCGGCTTTTGTTCCGATTGACGGGAGACATGAACGGAGAGACTGAAGAAGAATCTCCGCTCCGAAAATGGGTGAAGTCAAGGAAAGAATAAAAATGATCATCAAAACGAACGGATTTCTCGAAGAATACTTCGAAAAAGCGAAGAAGGGCGAAATCATAATCGGAAACGAACTCTTGACGGAGCTTGAAAACTTAATCGAAGACATGAACGGCAACGAATACGACTACGACTCAACGAGCGCAGATTTAAGAATTGATTTTATTGAGAATTGCGTCAAATTGACAAAATCTCCGTTCTACGGTCAGCCGATGAAGCTTCTCTTGTTCCAGAAGGCTTTCATCTCAGCCGTTTACTCATTCAAGATGAAAGACGGAACCGACCGCTTCAAAAAAATCATACTTTTGATAGCTCGAAAGAATGGAAAATCGGAACTTTGTTCAGCGCTTGCTCTTGCGTCGTTCATTCTGGGAAATGAAGGCTCGGACATAGTTTGCAGCAGCAACGACGACACGCAAGCATCAATCATGTATGACGCTATCGATTTAATGCGTCAGATGATCGACCCGAACGATCTCGACACGAAGAAGAATATCCGCTTCATTCTGAACAAAACGACGAACACAAAGATTTTTAAAATGTCGGAGCGGACAAAGAACAAAGAAGGCCGAAACATTGACGATGCTTTTCAGGACGAAGCTCACGAGCTGAAGACGAACACGATTCCGAAGTCGATTGAACAGTCTCAATCCCTGAAAGAAAATCCGAAGTTCTTCATTCTGACGACAGAGGGATTCGTTATCGATGGATATCTTGACGACGAGCTGAAGAAAGCTCGAAAGATTATAAACGGAGAAGACGACAGCATCTCAGCGAGTCGCGTTCTCGCGTGGTTATACACTCAGGATTCAGAGCTTGAAGTTTTTCAGAATCCGAAAAGCTGGGCGAAGTCAAACCCGACTCTGGGAATTGTGAAGCGTCTCGACTATCTCGAGGAACAAGTCGAACTTGCGAAGAAGTCAAAAGCCGACCGAATCTTTGTTCTGTCAAAAGACTTCAACCTGAAACAGAACGGCGTTCAATCGTGGCTAAATCTGGAAGACTTCACATACTCCGCGAAGTACGATCTCGAAGATTTGCGCGGCGGCTATTGTCTCGGCCATGTCGATTTAGCGGAAACAACGGATTTGTGTTGCGCGAAGGCGCTTGTCATGAAACCGAACGACCCGACGAAGTACATTGTTTCGCAATACTTCATCCCACAATCGAAGCTGGATCCGGAGAACGACGACCACAACGCCGGCGCTCACTATAAGGAATGGGCGGAGCAAGGCCACATCACAATATGTGAAGGAAACGACATCGACTTGACGATTGTCGCCGATTGGTTTTTCAAGCTCCAGAAGGAACACGGAGTCGCGCTTTTCAAATGTGGGTATGATCAGCGCTTCGCGAAAGATTGGCTTCGAAGAATGGAAGAATACAATTGGTCGAAGCAATACGGCGACATTGAGATGATACTTCAGGACGCGAAGACGCTCAACAACGCGATTCGACTTGTTGAAACAGATCTGAAAGCGCAGCTCATAAACTACAACGAGAATCCGGTTGACCGATGGTGCTTCAAAAATAGTTGTCTAAAGCTGAATGATTATCGACAGGCGATAGTCATCAAGACGGAAAGCGCGAAGAAAATCGATGGTTCCGTGACGCTCGTCTCATTATACGAAGTATACAGAAGATACCGCTCCGACTATAAGCGGTTGATAGGAGGATAAACACAAAATGAAGTGGTTTGATAAACTTTTCAGACGCCCACCGAAGAATTATACATTCGCCCAAACATTGAACGGACTCATTCCGGTTTATTCGCAGTTTGGGACGAACATCTATCTTTCGGACGTAGTTCAGCAAGCGGTCAAATGTATTGTCGACGAAATCAAGAAGTTGAATCCGACTCATGTCAGATACAAAGGCGACGACCCGACGCCGATCAGAGCTTCGACAATTCAAGACGTTTTGTCGGACCCGAATCCGCTCATGACGACGAGCGAATTTCTCGAAAAAGTCACTTGGCTTTTGATGCTGAATTATAACGCGTTTATCGTTCCGATTTATCGAACATGGAACGACAACGGAGAAGAACACCGAGACTATGAAGCACTTTATCCGATAAATCCGACAGAGGTCGATTTCATAGAAGACGCAGCCGGGAGACTTTTCGTCAAGTTTTGGTTCGCCAGCGGATACAACACCACTTTTCCATATGAGAACGTCATTCACTTGAAATATAACTATTCGGTCAATCAATACATGGGCGGAGATATGCTCGGACAACCGAATCATGAAGCTTTACTCAAGACGCTTGAACTTAACAAACAGCTTCTCGACGGACTCGCAAAGGCTATGAAAGCAAGCTATAACGTGAACGGCATCATGAAATACAACACTTTGATGGATAACGAGAAGATTCACGAAGCAATTCGAGAGTTTGAAACGAAGGTAAACAATAACGAGTCGGGAATCTTGCCGCTGGATTTAAAAACGGAATACACGCCACTTGAACACAAACTTGAACTCGTGGACGCTGACACGCTGAAATTTATCGACGAGAAGATTCTTCGAAACTTCGGGGTTCCGCTTTCAATACTGACGGGAGACTTCACAAAAGAGCAATACGAAGCATTTTATCAGAAAACGCTTGAACCGCTCATCGTTTCAATGTCTCAGGCATTCACGAAGAAAATGTTCACTTCTCGTGAGAAAGCTTTTCGAAATCGAATTGAGTTCTATCCGAAAGAACTCATCTTCATGACGATTTCGCAAACTCTGGAGATGATCAACATTCTTTCACCGACGGGCGGACTTTTCGAAAATGAGAAAAGAACAGCTCTCGGTCTCAGACCACTTCCTGAATTGGAAGGCAAAAGATATATGTCGCTCAATTGGATAGACGCAAACAACGCGGATCAGTATCAAGTCGGAACGGTCAACGTCGATGTTATCGACGAAGAAAAACAGGACAATATTTCGGAGGTTTAAAAAATGGCAGATTTAGAAAAAACAAACAAAGAAAAGAAGCAGCTTGAATCTCGTTCGTATATGTGCGAAGTCAGGGCGCTTGACGATTCAGAAGACAGCGTGATAACAGGTCGCCCGATAGTTTATGAGTCGATGACAGATCTCGGATATTTTGACGAGATCATCGACAGAGGAGCGCTTGACGGTGCAGATCTGACAGACGTTCGCTTTCTTGTGAATCATGATATATCAAACATTCCGCTTGCACGTTCCAGAAGAAACAACGGCAACTCAACGATGCAGCTTTCGACAGATTACGAAGGGATGACAATCAGCGCAAGTCTCGACACAGAGAACAACGCTGAAGCTCGCGCTTTATATTCAGCGGTAAAGCGTGGAGACGTCACCGGAATGTCGTTCATGTTCAGCATCGACGAAGAAAGCTGGGAGAATCTGGAGAGTGATCATCCGACAAGACATATCATCAAAATTGGCTCAGTCGTTGAAGTCAGCGCGGTAACTTTTCCGGCGTATGACTCAACTTCTATAAATGCGCGAAGCAATTCCGATGTTCTGGAGAGAGCACGACTCGAGGTGGAGACCGCGAGACAGCAGACACGCGAAAACAATTCGGCAGACGCCGAACGAGAACTCGCACTCGCTAAAGCGAAATATCAGTTCAAATCAAAATTAGGAGGTTTCTAATCATGAGAAAAAAGATTCTTGAAAAGAGACTCGCGAGACTTATCGCAAAGAAGACAAATCTCGCGGAAAGATGCAACGCATCAACAGATGTCAACGAAGTTCGTTCTCTCACTTCAGAGCTTGAAGATATAAACGCAGAGATCGAAGAGACACAGGCAGAAATCGACGCAATCACAGAAGAAGAAGCTTCTCAGGAAGCAAGAGCAAAAGCTCCGGAAGGTGCTCAGCTTGTAGGCGGCGAAATTCTCGGCGCTTTCTCACAGAAGAAAGAGGAAGAAAGAGAAGACGACAAATATCTCGAGTCTATGGAGTATAGATCCGCGTTCATGAAGTACGTTCAGAACGGAACTCCAATCGTGAGAAATGGAGAAGCAATCAGCACAACCGACACAGGCGCAGCAATTCCACTCACAATCATGAGAGACGTCATCAACACAGTTCGTGTTCGTTATGGCAATTTATATGCAAAAGTTAGAAAGACAGCAATCAAGGGCGGCGTTGATTATCCGGTCGGCGCTCTGAAGGCAAAGTTTAAATGGATTACTGAAGAAACAGTTTCTCCACGTCAGAAGACAGACAAGCTCGGAAAAGTATCGTTCAAGTATAACGAAGCTGAAATCAGAGTTGCTCAGACATTCCTGTCAAATCTTCTTACACTTGAGAGTTTCGAAGCAGAGATCACAAAAGCAATCGCCATCGCTTATCTTGAAGCAATGGACGACGGAATAGTTAACGGAACAGGAAACGGCCAGATGCTCGGAATCCTTAACGACGAAAGAGTGACAGGACTTGCCGGACACACAATCGCAATGTCAGCAAACGACATCAACGATTGGAAGGCTTGGAAAAAGAACTTCTTCGCAAAGATTCCGCTTGGATACAGAAGCGGCGAGTTCATCTTCTCAACATCAACCGTTGACGCATATCTGGAAACAATGAGCGACGCAAACGGAAACCCAATCTTCAGACAGGCAACTGGACTCGAAGTTAATGACGGCGACGCAATGGATCCAAACGGAAGATTTTTCGGGCGCAGAATCTCACTTGTTGAACCTGACATTCTTCCAGACTTCGACACAGCAGAAGCCGGCGACGTAATCGGCATCTTCTGGAATCCGGACGACTACGCAGTAAACGAGAACTTCGGATTCACAATGAGAAGATACTTCGACGAAGAAACCAACGAATGGGTTGACAAAGCTCTCGTTGTAGTTGATGGAAAGGTTCTCAATCCATATAGCTTCTATCTCATTACAAAGAAGGCTAACTAATCGAAAGGGGGCGAGCTTATGGATTTAACAGTAACAGCTCTCAAAAATTTATATAAAGCACTTGGCGGAAACGCTGAAGACGTAGCAGAAATCAATCTCATTCCGGACGCAATAAACGCAATCGCTGGATTCGTCGGAGTAGGCGACACCGTGGTTATGCCTTGCAAAGGGTCAGATGAATACTACGGCGCCAAAGTGAACACGCTTCAAAAAGAGATGGCCGTTTCGGACGGAGCGATAACCGGAACGCTGAAGTTCGTTTCTGGAGGACTTGCACCTTCAGGATATCTCAGCGGAGACGGAAACTTCATGGCTCTAAAATTTGAGAACGCCGGCTCAGACAAAATCGAAGTCGGTCTCGTTCCTTCTCAGGGTTCCGGAATGGTAGAACTCGAAGAAGACGGAGTTTGTGTTTTCAAGGTTGCGGGAGTTTATGAAGGAAGACAGCAAGTTCTCAAGGTTGTTACAACAGAGAACGGCGTTTCAAAGACTCAGACTTTCGACATTTCAGAGTTAACACTCGAAGAATCATAAAACGGAGGTAAACAAAGATGATCAATAAAGATAGAATCGTTCCGGTTCAGGCGACAGACCTTCTCTCACTTTATGGTCTCATACTGAAGATGGATACAACAAACAACTCAAGCCTTGCAAAGCTTGACTCACTCGACGTTGACGGAAACTTCAAAGTCACAAGCGGAAGCGCTCCGCTTCTTTGCTCACAGCCAGCAGAGACAATCGACATCGACGCGACAGCTTCCAGCGTATCAGCTTGTACAGTTTATTTTGTACCAGCTTATGACTACAAAGGATTCACAATCGACGGCTCAGCAGTTACACCAACCGGAAGCGTTGACGCTGACGGCGTGACATTATACAAAGCAGTTCTTGCAACAGGAGCAATCACAATAACAAAGGTCGGCTTCTAAAAGGCGCGAGAAGGCTTTCAGAGTAGAAACCGAACATTTATACCCCGACACTCGCTCGACGCTGAAATTTAAGCGAATGAGCGGGACAGCGGGGGAAATATGGAGGGCAACTCATGAAACTAAAAATCGAAAAAGCTTTCAGAGACAAAAACACCGGCGACCTTTACGAAAAGGACTCAATCGTCGAGTTTGGAGAAGAAAGAGCGGAAGAACTTCTCGCGGACAAGAGAAATCTTGTCACAAAGGTAAAAGAAACCGCTCCAAAGTCGAAGAAGGCTGCAAAGAAAAAATAACAGAGAAACGGAGGGGCAGACGATGGCCGATGCTCAGATGTTAACAAAAGTCAAAAGCGCACTCGGAATCACGGGAACATATCTCGACCAGACTCTCACAGAGTACATCGACGAGGTGATGACATTTCTCACAGATGCCGGCGTTAAAAAGAGCAATATAACAGCGGGAATCGTCAGTCGTGGCGTTTCTGATTTGTGGAATTATGGAGCGGGAGACGGAAAGCTCTCATCGTACTTTATGCAGCGGGCGACTCAGCTCAGTTATAAAAGTTAGGGGGCGACGTTATGGCAAAGAGATTCACACCGAACGCGCCGTTTGACGTAGCGATGAAGCTTCTCATTCCGACAACAACAAAGGTGAAGGGAGTCACAAAGAAGGCTTTTCCGGATCCGGCAACGATTGAAGATGTTTTCTTCGGAAGCTTCAGAACTTACGGAGGAACCGAAAATTTTTCAAACGATGTTTACATGGTTTTTGATACGGCAATTATCGAGACGTGGTTCAATCCTTCAATTACGACAGATTGTCAAATCTATATATGCGAGACGGGGAGAACTTACAACATCATAACTCAGCCGGAAAACATCAACATGAGACATCAGTTCGTACAGTTCAAAGTCGAGAACGTCGGAGGTAGAACATAGATGGCAGCAAGGAAGCAAGGGATATCAATCGACTTTTCCGCTTTCTCAGATCTAATCGAGCAACTCGAGAAGCTGGGAGCGAATATCGAGGATATAGTCGCGGACGCGATGGAACAAACGGCCGAAACTGTCGAAGTTGACACCGTGGCAGCTATGGCGAGCGCAAATCTTCCAGCCGGCGGAAAATACTCTCAAGGCGAAACGATGGCTTCTATTGTACGAAATGCAAAAGCGCAGAAAAACGGAGTCTCTGTCGAAATTGACATCGGTTTTGACAAGACGAAGTCGGGAGCGGGCGGCTTTCTCATAACGGGAACGCCAAAGATGCGCCCGAACTACGCGCTCGAAAAAATATACGGCACCAAAAAGTATGAAAGCACTCTGAAGAAAGATATCGATCAGTTGTTGCAAGACGAAATCGACGAAAGGTTGGGTTCATGACATGGAAGACGCACTCATCACGATTCTTGAATCTTTCAAGTATCCGGTATACAGACAAGGCTCAATGTCGAACGAAGAGAAGTATCCTGAAACGTTTATCACATTCTGGAACAACGATTCGCCCGACCACGCTCACTATAATAACACGAATTACGGGACGTCATGGGATTATAACATTTTTGTTTATAGTTCGGACCCCGCGAAAGTTTATGAACTACTTTCAAACATTCGAACAGCGCTGAAGGCTGCATCGTGGGTCGTTCCTTCTCAGGGAATGGACGTCAACTCAGACGAAGCGACGCACACCGGACGCACAATCGAAGTTTATTATCTTGAAACATAAAAAATAAAATGGAGGTAAAAACACCATGAGCAAAATTTTTGAGTATCGCGGCGTTGAGGGATTAGTCTACGCCGAAGTTACAAAAGACGACAAAACCGGAATCACTTTCGGAGAAGTGAAACCGCTCGCTGGAGTTGCTGAAATCAGCAAGTCAACAGACAGCACTTCAGAAGCTCATTATTATGACAACATCGCCGCAATTGTTATCACATCAACAGGCGCCGACACAGTCACAATCTCAGCTTCTGGAATACCGTTCGACGTTCTCGCAGACATCACCGGTCAGACATACGATCAGAACACCGGAACATACATCGAGGAAGAAAGAACTCCGAAGTATTTCGCTATTGGATACCAGACAAAGAAGACAGACGGTTCAGTTGTTTTCGTTTGGAGACTGAAAGGAAGCTTCAACATTCCGGATCAGACTTCAGCAACAGAGAACGAAGGAACAGACGCAAACGGTCAGGAACTCACATTCACCGGAATATCAACAATCTATAAGTTCAACAAGAACGGCAAGCCGGCAAAGGCTGTCAATGTTGATACTTCACTTCAGAAGTGCGCTCAGATTCCAACATTCTTCGATACAGTTCAGACTCCAGACACAATCACCGAAGCTTCTCAGGTTCCGAGCGTTTCCGTAGTACCATCAAATGCAGCCGTTGCAGTTGGTGATACTATCCAGCTTCAGGCCGTAACATATCCAGCAAATGCGGCCGTGACATGGACTTCAAGCGCTACAACATACGCAACCGTTGACTCAGACGGACTTGTTGAAGGAAAAGCAGCCGGAAGCTCAACGATTACAGCAAGCATCACAGTTGATGGCACTAATTACACCGATACTTGCACAATCACGGTTCCGACACCATCAGCATAATAAATCGCAACTTTTGCCGAGTTTCGCGATTTCTCCATAAGAAACGGGCGGAGAGATTAAAACTCCGCCCATCTTTTAAAGAACAAGGAAGGAAGAAAAGAAATGGGTGACACAACACTTAAATTAAACGTTTATGACGAAAAAGACAGGATAAAGAAAACAGTTGAAGCTCACTTTGTAGAGATCCGCTTCGGAACTATCAAGAAGCTTCTCGCAGTTCTGGAAGTCGATCAGATAGACGACACTTCGGAACTTTTAAAAATATTATATAGTTCTTGGAAAGCTGTCACAGATGTTTTGACGAAAGTTTTTCCAGAGATGGAAGAAGAAGATTGGGACGGCGTAAAGCTCAGCGAATTACTTCCGATTGTCGTTGCAATCCTGAAGGGTTCATTCGCGCACATTCTTTCGATTCCGACTGACTCAAAAAACGTGATAGCGGAGTAGATGATACTCCGCTTTTTGAAATATTATTTTCGATCAATTATCAACTTTGCAAAGAGTTTCCGGCGCTGACTCCGTTCGACGTTGAAGAAAAGACGTTCGTTTCGGTCATCGACTTATATTCAGAAGTTCGAAAGCTTCAGATCAGGGAGAAAAAACTTTCGGACCCGAATCGAGTCATCAGAAAACCGGCCGGTGATAATTGGTTCTAACAAAGAGGTGAAACAATGGCGGATACAACAGTTAAATTAAAAGCGGATATTTCGAATCTAAAATCGCAGATGCAAGCAGCAGCTCGTCAAGTGAAGCTTGCAAACTCAGAGTTCAAAGCCGCCGCTTCTGGGATGGATGATTGGAGCACAAACGCGGAAGGACTTCGGGCAAAGCTGAAACAGCTCGACACCGTTCTTCAGTCACAGAAGACGAGACTTTCACTTCTCGAAGATGAATACGAGAAAACAAAAACATTATACGGCGAAAACTCAGCCGCCGCCGACAAAGTAAAAATCAGCATCAACAACATGAAGGCGGCAATCAATAAGACAGAAAGCGAAATCAAACAGTACGAGCAAGATCTGACAGATTGCGAAGAAGGAACAGGAAAGTTCGCCGATGCAACGGACGAACTCGACGAGTCTCTGGAAACAGCCGGAGACGGTTTCACCGTTTTTAAAGGGATTGTGTCAGATTTAATCTCGAACGTCATTCAATGGGGAATCTCAGAGCTGAAAGAGTTCGCGGCTGAAGTCGTGGAAGTCGGCTCCAGCTTCGAAAAATCAATGAGCAACGTTCAGGCACTTTCGGGAGCTTCAGCGGAAGAACTTCAGCTTCTTTCGGACACCGCGAAAGAGTTCGGAGCAAATACTCAGTTTTCAGCAACAGAAGCAGCGGACGCGCTCTCATATATGGCACTTGCTGGATGGGACGCCGAAACTTCTTGCGAAGCTCTCGGCGGAGTTCTTGACCTTGCCGCTTCATCTGGGATGGATCTCGCTTCCGCTTCTGACATGGTGACGGATTATCTCTCAGCTTTCGGAATGCAGGCGAGCGAATCAACCTATTTCGCCGATTTGCTGTCATATGCTCAGGCAAACGCGAACACAACAGCCGAAGGACTCGGAGACGCGTTCAAGAATTGCGCTGCAAATCTTAACTCAGCGGGACAGGACATTGAAACAACGACCGCGCTTTTGTCTTCAATGGCAAATCAGGGACTCAAGGGTTCAGAAGCCGGAACAGCTCTCACCGCAGTTATGCGAGACATAACAAAGAAGATGGAAGATGGAAAAATCGCCATCGGAGAGACAACAATCGAGGTTCAGGACGCTCAGGGCAATTTTAGAGACTTAACAGACATTATCAGAGACGTTTCAGACGCAACGGACGGACTCGGAACAGCAGAAAAGAGCGCGGCACTTTTGACAACGTTCACGAAGGATTCTGTCAAAGGATTGAATCTCATTCTGAACGCTGGAATTGACGAAGCAGCATCTTTCGAAGAAGAACTTCGAAATTGCGGCGGAACAGCAGCGGAAACAGCAAGAATCATGAACGACAATCTCTCCGGAGATCTGACAGCGCTCAATTCAAAAATTGAAGGCGTAAAAATCACGATTTATGAAAGTTTCGCTCCAGCCATGAGAGAAGCGGTTTCGGAAATCTCAGACGTTATCGACGGCGTAGATTGGAACCAGATCGGAAAAGACATCGGAGCGCTTGCAGTCAAGGCCGTTAACTTTGCGAAAAGTATAATCACGAATTGGGATGGAATAAAGACAATCGTTCAGGCTGTCGGAACAGCTCTCGGAACGGCTTTTGTCGTTTCAAAGGTGATGACGTTCGCAAGCTCAATTATAACACTCTGGAAGACGTTTCAAACTCTGAAGACTGTCACAGAAGCGGCGACGACGGCTCAGCTCTTACTCAATGCGGCGGAAGCTGCAACACCGATCGGACTTGTGACGGCAGCGGTTGCGGGACTTGCAGCCGGTTTGATATATCTTGCGAGCAAAACAAAAGAATACACAAACGACGTTGAAGGTCTGACGAGCTGGGAACAGACAGAAATCGACAAAGTTTATGAATTAAAAGATTCTTACGAAGCGTTGAAGGAATCCAGAGACGAATCAGTCAAGGATATTCAATCAGAATATGATTATTATGAACGATTAGCTGAAGAACTCGATTCTCTTGTCGACGAACACGGAAGGGTTCAGGAAGCAGACAGAGAGAGAGCAGATTTCATCATGACGACGCTCAACGAAGCGCTCGGAACCGAAATCGAGATGGTCGGCGGAGTTATCGAGAACTACGCGAACGAACGTCAGGCAATCGAACAGTTGATGGAAACAAAGAGAGCGCAAGCGGTGCTTTCAGCAAACGAAGAAGCATACACGACAGCGATTCAGAATCAGGAAGAAGCTCTCAAGAGTTACACGACAGCAATCGGAATATATAACCAGAACAAAACAGAACTCGCAGAAGCAGAACAACAGTTCGCTTCAATTTCGAGTATGACGGCGGAAGAATGGGCGACTCAAGAAGGACTCGCGGTTTCTTCCGCAACAGCGGCGGAGATGTACGGCGAAGAACTTGTTTCTCTCACGAATAAGATAAACGGTTCGAAAGAAGCAATTGTTCAGAGTAAAACCGCATATTTGAACGCCGAAAAACAATACTCAGAATATCAAACGACAATCAAGAATTATGAAGGACTTTCGAGCGCGATCATCAGCGGAGACTCAGCGAAGATTCAAGAAGCACTTTCACAATTAGTGAATGATTTCAAAACAGCCGGAACAAGTACCAGAGCGGAACTTGAACAGCAAGTCACCGACATGGAAACAAACTATCAGAACTTGAAGAAGGCTGTCGAGAGTGGTTCCGAAATCGTGACTCAGGAGATGGTCGACGAAGCGGCCGCGATGGTGAAAGCTGCAAAAGACGAACTCGACAAGCTTCCTGAAGAAGCATCTTCAGCAGCAAACGCCGGCGCTTCAGCATATGCAAAGACCTTCGGTTCAGATCAGAATCTCGCACTTGTGAAAACGAGTGCAAACAATGTCAAAGACTCAGCGGTCAAGGGCGTAACAGATGACAAGAAGGAAGGCGAATCAGCCGGAAACGACTTCATCACCGGATATATAGGCGGAATTGAAGTCAAGATTCCAGCCGTTAACACTTCAGCGGAAGGCGTCGGAAAGAGTGCGGTTTCCGGACTCGACAGCGGACAAGAATCTCATAGTCCTTCGGCTGCAACGTATCGAAGCGGAGAAAACTTCGGACAGGGATTCATCAACGGAATGAACTCGAAAAGTAATTCCATATGGACGACAGCTTGGAATCTCGCGAAGACAGCGCTCAACGCTTTAAAATCAGGACAACAGGAAGGCTCACCGTCGAAGTTGACGTTCCAATCTGGAAAATACTTCACGGAAGGATACATCAACGGTGTAACGAGCTTACAAGGCGATCTCGTGACGGCTGTCAAGAAACTTGTCGGAGCGGCTGTCAAAACAGCGAAGGACGTCACAGAATATGATTTCGTGAACTCAGCTTCAGGAATCGCGGACACTCTCGCGGACTCTCTCACGAGTAAAACAAATTATATGATCAATAAATTGACATATCAGAACGAGAAGAAAGTCGCAGAGTTTGACAAAGAGATTTCGAGACTTGAAACGAATCGAGACAAGAAAAAGAATCAGATTCAGACGAAATCAGACAAGAAGGTCGCAGCTCTCCAGAAGAAGAAAGATGCAGCAACAGACGACGCAGAGAAAGCAAAGCTCGACAAACAGATAGCAAAAGAGAAAGCTTCAGCGACGAAGCTCATCAAGGCGAACGAAAACAAATACTCGAAGTTGATTGCTACTCAAAACAAATATAAAACAGCTTATCAGGACGCTTCGAGCGAGTTTATTTCGGAGTTCAGCGAAGCGGTCAACACTTACTCGACGAAGGCTCAGGACCTAATCAACAGCACGATAAACGGCATCGCTGACAAGTATCAAGCGAAATATGATGCTTTAATAGCAAAGCAAGACGAACTTGTCTCAAAGCTGAAATCGGCCGGAGATTTATTCGAGGTTTCCGGAGCTGGAATCATGACGATAAACGACATCAAGGCTCAGACGAAACAAATCACGGATTACACTTCAGCGCTTGCTCAGATCAAGACGAAAGTTTCTTCAGAGTTATTCGACCAGATAGCAAGTTATGACATGAAAGAGGGGAAGGCATTCATTGACCGACTTCTGATGATGTCAGCTTCAGATTTGGACGCATACAACAAAGCATACACGGAAAAAATGAAAGCAGCGGAGAAGGCCGGCGAACAGATTTATTCTCAGGACATAAAGAAGGTCGGTGACGAGTATCAGACAGAACTCAACAAAGCGCTCAAGGATCTTCCGAAGCAGCTTGAAGAACTCGGAAAGCAATCGATGACCGGATTTGTGAACGGACTCACGAAAAACACCGACTATATGTCAAAAGAAGTGAAGACGTTTATCAACTCGATGCTCGCAACGTTCAAGAAAAATCTCAAGATAAAATCGCCGTCTCGAGTGATGGAAGTCATCGGAGATTATACGGGCGAAGGATTTGTTCTCGGACTGAAAGACACAATCAACAGCGTGAAAGAAGTTGCTTCAGAGATGGCAAAAGCCGCAGCGGTTCCGCTGGAAGACTTCCAGACGGATATCAATCTTTCAAAAGCAGCGGTTAACACGTCAGGAGACAGCGGAGCGGTCGGAATTGGAAGCTCGACAGTTGTCAACAATTACAATTTAACGCAGAACAACACGAGTCCGAAAGCACTCTCAGCGCTGGAGACATACAGAGCGAGAAGACAGCAAATCGAACTTGTGAAGGCTCTCACATAGAAACAAAGACAGAGGGAGAAAAAGAAAAATGTTTAAATTATCGGTCGAAAATAAATACGGCGAAGTTTTGGAACTCTCTCAGAATCCGGCATATGTCATCAAATTGATTGATGGCATAGACCCGCCGGACGCAGTAATCAACACGGCGAGAAATGCAAACGCTGACGGCTCAGTTTTCAACTCAGCATACATCGACAATCGAACAATAACAATTACGCTTGCAATAAATCAGCCGACAGAAACAAACAGAATCGCATTATATAAATATTTCAAATCAAAATATCCGGTTACGCTTTACTATGAGAACGACACGAGAAACGTTCTCATTCATGGATATTGTCAGAGCATCCCGATTGGATATTTTGAGAAGAAAGAGCTTTTTCAGATAACGATTCTTTGTACGGATCCATATTTCGAAGGCGTGGAACAAGAAACTTCAGTCTTTGAGAGTGCGGAAGCGCTTTTCGAGTTTCCCTTCGAAATAGAAAATCCGATTCCGTTTTCTGAACAGATCGGAACACATGAAGAAGTTGTCTGGAATGGCGGAGACGTCGAGACCGGAGCGCTTTTCGTTCTTCATGCAAAAGGGACGGTCATCAATCCGGCAATCGTAAACACGGATACAAACGAGACTTTCGCTTTCAATGTGACACTCTCAGCCGGAGACGAGATTCGACTCAATACGGTTCAGAAACAGAAATCGGTTCTTCTGTACAAAGCGAACGGAACAATCCAGAATCTCATCGGCTCGAGTTACGCCGGCGCGAGTTGGTTCCAGCTCAGACCACAAGAAAATTATTTCAGCATAACAGCACAGAGCGGAACGATTGCGAATCTCGATGCTTTTATATATTTGAGAGACAAGTTTCAGGGGGTTTGATGTATGGATATATACGTTCTTGACGGCTTGAACGGCGTCAAAGATATTCTCGAAAACTTCAAATCTTCAATCTGGGACGTGCAATACAACGGGATGAATGATTTTCAACTTGTTTGTCCTGCAACGGAGAAAAATCTCTCTTTGCTGACGTGCGGAGCTTATCTCGTCAGAGAAGAAGACGCAGCAGCGAACAGCTTTCAAAATGTCATGGTTTGCGAAAATCTGAAAATTGATATCAGCTCAGAAGAAGGATGGCTTTTGACAGTCACCGGACGCGGACTCAAGTCGATTCTTGAACGCCGGATAGTTTGGGAACAGAAAAACATCTCAGGGAACGCCGAAGACTCGATTCGTTCTCTTGTGACTTCTGAAGTTATAAGTCCGACAGTTGCAGCAAGAGCAATCCCGAACTTCATTCTCGGAACGGATAAAGGACTTCAGAAAACGCTCGAGACTCAGCTTTTCGGAGAGAATCTCGCGACATGGATTCAAGAAGCTTGTCAGCTTCTCGGTTATGGCTGGGACGTTTCGATTTCTTCCGGAAAGTATGTTTTCCAGATCTACGAAGGAACAAACAGAACAAGCGGAGCGAGTCGAGTTATATTCTCGCCAACGTTCGACAATTTGCTTTCGTCTTCATACCAGAACAACCGCGCGGAGTTTCAGAACGCGGCTCTCATAGGCGGAGAAGGCGAAGGAACAGCGAAGCGAACGGCTGCAATCGGAACAGCTTCAGGACTTGACCGGTTCGAAGCTTACATCGACGGAAGCAGCGTTTCGAGCAACGGAGAGATAATCACCGAAGAAACATACATCGAGATGCTGAAGGGATACGGAGAGACACAGCTCAGCCAAAACAGATTCACAGAGAAGTTCGAAGGCGAAATCGAATCATCCGGAATCTATAAGCTCAACGAAGATTATTTTCTCGGCGACTTGGTAGTTGTTGAGAACGAACTCGGAATCACCGCGGTTTCGAGAATAAACGAAATAATATACGCAGAGGACGAAAACGGTTCTTCCGTCGTTCCTACTTTCTCAGAATGGGAGGTTGAAACATAATGTCGATAACATATGGATATTTTAATTCAGTAAACGGCGACAGAAAATACAACGCGGATCAGATGTCGCAATATTTCAAGGGATTGATTTCAAACGGAGTCTTCGCCAATATAGGCGGAGCGATGGCCGTTATTGCGGACGGGCAATCAATGACGGTCAATGTTTCCACAGGTCGAGCCGTAATCGATTGTAAATGGATAGAGAACGACGCAGCATACCCGATTACGATCAATCAGGCACACGCGACACTTCCGAGATACACCGCGGTTGTTGTTCAGCTTGACGCCGTGAATCGTCTCATAAGGATAACAACGAAAGACGGCACTCCAGCAAGTACACCGGCACAACCAACAATCGACACTTCGATTGAACTCTGTCTCGCGATGATACTCGTTCCGGCCGGATCAAGTACAATCATACAGTCAAGAGTCACCGACAAACGCGGGACTTCTCTTTGCTTATGGGTTACCGGTTTAATAACTCAGCTCAATTCGAATCAATTATTTTTACAATGGCAAGAACAATTCGATATATGGTTTGCGGGACTGACTCAGGACCTGAACGTCAATACATACGTTCGACGCTTCCAGAAGCGAGTCGTTCTCAGCGGTTCAAATGTTATCGCGCTTGACATGACGGGGTACACATACGAAGCAACAGACATCATCAACGTTTACGTCAACGGACTTTTTGCGGTTGCTGGAACAGACTTCACGCTCGACACTTCCGGAGCAACACCGACAGTCACAACGAACGCAACAGCAAGCGGCGGAAACGTGGTCGTTATTGACGTTATGAAATCAATTGTCGGATTTCCGGCACTCGGAACCGAATCTCTGAACACTCTCACAACAGAGAGCGACGTTCCAATTGAAGCATAAAAGGAGGGCGAGAAAATGAGCGAATCAAACAACAATATTCCGATGCGAATCACGCAGCTTGAAGAAGCCGAAACTTTCGACTATGAATCATATCTTGCAGCAGCAAAAGCCGGAACAGGAACAAAAAAAGTCAAAGGTTCGACACTTCTTGCAGAGCTTATCGACATAAGACAAGGAGCGGACGGCGAAACTTATTCAACCGCAGGGGACGCGGTTAGAACACAATTTTACAATATAAATAAAGCGATAGACGATTTAACTATTGAGGGATATAACAAAAAAACCGAAGAATTAACGGGGACTATTTACTTAAATAAAATGATAGGCGGCAGCGGTAACATTATAGACGTAGAGGGGTATAGTGTTTTAAAAGTTTATCTTGAACAAGGGCAAACCGTTTATATTACGGGGACGGGATCGCCGTTATACGTAGTAAAAGATAGTACGGATAGCACAGTTATAAGATATAAGCAGGGGGGAAGTCATATAGATACGTATGACAAAGAATATATAGCACAAGAAAATTCATATTTATATGTTAACCGTGAGGCTTATATACCAATAGTAAAAACAAACTTATATAATATAATATTTAAGAAAGACAACAAAGAAATTACGCCAAATTTAAGCGGGGTATACTCGGTAGGAGATAAAATAGTTAATAAAGTAACATTGCAAAAAGGCGGTAATAATCTTTTTAACTTTGCAAACCTTTACTATAACAATGCTATATTTAAGTATTCAAACGACGATATTACCCCGTTATATATAGGGGATTGCGGTTACATAGGGGCAAATCATGGCTACCCGTACGGTTATAAGATAACAACAACCGCAAGCGTCGACGAAACGGACATAGGCGCGACAGCTACGGACGGGTTAGACACTTGGGTAATAATTCAAACAATACCTAATTTAGTTATCGTATGTTACGACACTACAAAATGGTATAAAATGAAAGAAAAAACACGCCCCGCTTCTCTTATATTTGGAAATAAAACCGTTAATATAAGTAGCTCTACATTAGTACAAATTTACCCGAGTGTTAAAAACATTCAAAAGAAAATAATTGAAAATATAGGCGGAGAGTTAAAAGTATCCGAGAGTTACGATATTTTTAATATTGGGATAGGTATAGATTATTTGATTGAAAATATTGGGAATAATACTAATGATACTTTAGTAGAGGTAAGCCCCGCTATTTATTCGGTGCAAAATATATACCATATGCAGAAAAACGGAGCAACAACTATTTACCAAAATTTAGAGCAACTATCAGCAACCCCACGGCTAACAAGATACGGCGGAGTGCAAAGTATGCCGTTTGACGAATACGACGAAACTTTCGCAATTATGCCGTATTCTGATACTTCGCTTAGAATAGGCAGCGGGAACGTAGACTTTTTAAAGGAATTATGGGTAGACGAAAATACCCCGCCTAGACTTTATATACAAGCTAATCACGGGGCTAATAACTCTACTTTTGCTATGTTATCTTTGTTTTTAATGAGTGATAGAAACATAACCACAGCGGCGGGGCAGTATGGAAGTAATAAAAAATTATATCCTTATATGGATCAACCTATATCTTATGACGTAAAATCGTATCAAAATATATCTTTGCGTATTCCTATATTAGTGGGGGATATATCCGAAAACTTAAAATTTTTAGGCTATGCAAAAGTATATAATGATTATTATTTTGTAGTTTATTCAACCGCTGATTTTTCGGGAAATATAAATTTACCCGATGATTTAAAGCAGAAAAAGGCTACTAAAATAGACGGAACTATAACACTAAAAAACAATGTAGTTATTGATAAGTTATGGATTGAAGCCACCGCGGGACAATGGGGAATTATTAAGCTACAAAATGAAGTATAGAAAAAATAAAAAGTATAGAAAGGGGCTAAAATATGAAATGGTTAAAAAAAGTAGCGGCTGCACCGCAAAATACTTGAATTAGTTATATACTTTTCTTCTTTCTGAAGACGCTTCTCGAGACATAGCTCCGAGGGGCGTTTTCCTTTTTACTCCGTAATATGGTATTATCTAACGACATAAACGCATTACGGAGTAAAAAAAGACAAAACTAAAAACGCCAATGAATTTCGATGTTTTCGCCATCAAGAACAATCTTCTCAATGAGCGCCGAAAGAACGGAGCGGATTTCCTGAAAGTCCGCTCTTTTTATTATGTCATCAAAGTTTTGAAAGATTTCTTCGGCTTCTTCCTTGCTCAGCTTGTCGAGTCGTTGCTCTTGCAGTCCTTCGAGTTCTTGCTCCAGCTTCAGACGTTGCTCATTGAGAGCGTTCGTCTTTTCTTCAAGAGTCTTCATCGGAATATTATCAAAAACGTACAAATCCATAATTCCAGAGAGTTGTCCGTCTATCTTTTCGATCTCAGCTACGAGAATGTTTTTCTTGTCTTCCTGAATCGAAACTTCTCTCACTTCTTCAAAATAATTCGGATCAAGAGACAGCTTCCGGATTTCGTCAAAAATGATGTTCGTCAGCTTCTCGATGTTCCAATTTTTATTTTTACAGTTCGGGTCCTTAACTTGAGACTTTTTCTTCTTGCTTCTGGATTGACAAATATAATAATAATATCTCAAATATGTTCCGTCGGCTTTCTTGGAAAGCTGCAACTGTTTTGAGTATTTTCCGCCACAATGAGCGCAGATCAGGAACCCGCCGAGATATGTCGTCGCTTTTCCCGCGCAATAATTACACTTTGCATTTTCAGCAGCTCTTTTCTCGAGGTAGTTTTGAACATCATTGAACAGTTCTTCAGAAACTATCGGTTCATGGATCCCGTCGAAGTATTCTCCGGAGTATTTCACGCGGCCGATGTAAAGCGGAGAGCGGACAACCCATCGAACGCGGTATTCGCTCCAGATTCCGAACTTTGTTCTATATCCTTTTTTATTTAAAATGTCCGCCACTTTATACGGCGACAGACCTTCGAGAGTCAGTTCGAAAGCTTCCTTCACTTGCAGCGCTTCGAAGTCGTTTATCTTCAGTTCTCCGTCTATGTAATCATAACCGACAGGCGAACAGCTTCCGCAATATTTCCCTTCTTTCGCTCTTGCTTCAATACCCATGATCATTCGTTCTTTGATTTGCTCGCGCTCCAATTGAGCGAACACGCTCAAAATTCCGACCATCGCACGACCGAAGGCTGTCGAAGTATCGAAGTTTTCGCTCATGGAGATAAAATCAACGTTGTTCTTCAGGAACACATCTTCGATCAGGACGAGCGAATCTTTCTGACTTCGAGAGAGTCGGTCGAGCTTATAGACAACTACTTTCTCAACGAGTCCCTTCTTTATGTCTGAAATGAGATTCTTCAGCGCTGGGCGCTCCATGTTTCCGCCAGAATATCCGCCGTCAACATAGAGCTTGTATTTTTTCCAATTCATAGCAGCACAATAATTTTTCAATCGTTCTTGTTGCTCTCCGATTGAATAACCTTCTTTTGTTTGTTCACGAGTTGAAACTCGACAATAAAGAGCTATCATTCGTCTTCACCTACCTTGTCGTGTTTTTGATAAAAATATTCCATGATTACGCCATAATATAGCGCGAGTCGATAGAGTGTCGTCACGTCTGGAAGCGAAATCCCTTGTTCCCACGATGCGACAGACGAGCTTTTCTTATCAACTACTATCGAAATGTCAAGTTGACTGACGCCTTTTTTCTTTCTCAAATCTACGAGGTTTTCTCGAATTATCTCTCTCAATTCATCTTTTGTTTTTTCCATTTTTCTTTCCTTCTTTCCGTGTGGCTTTGTGCGCTTAATTATAACACAATTCTTTCGATAATCTACTAAATTTTAGTAGTTATCGCAAAATATTACTTGACTCTATGAAAATTTCATAGTATTTTTGATGTGGGTTCTCTATGAAAATTTCATAGAAGCCCAAAAATTAAACGTCAAACTATGAAAATTTCATAGAGGAAGGAGGTTCACGAAATGACAGTCGGAGAAAGAATCAAAGAATACGCTCAGGAGCGCGGAATCATGCAGCGCTTTCTCGCTGAAAAGGCGGGAGTCGATGATTCCAAAATGTCAAAGATTCTGAACGGAACTCGAGACATCGGTCTCGTTGAATATTACAGACTATGTCAGGCGCTCGACGTTCCGATGGAAACATTCGTCAAAGAGGGGTGATCAAATGACAATCAAACACGTTCTCAAAGACGGAACAGTTCTTGACGACATTTCCGGAATAGTAATCACTCGAGAAGACAATCCGGAGATTTATCGAGTTGTTGAAAAGATCAGGAAGAAGGGAAGTGGGGAAAATGAAACCAAAAACGAAAAATAAGATCCTGAAGGGGATTACAACAGCAGCAATCATCAATTTAATTCTTGCCGCTTGCTGTCTGGACTCAGACAACTTGACAATTCCGTTGATTATGTTCGGAGCTTCGGCTTTGTGGCTGTTTGTGTTTTGTCTCGCTAACGATGGAACGAGGTGACGCGATGGGAATCAGAATCATTCAGTTAAAAGACCGGAGCGAGTGGCTCCAGCATCGCCGGAACTATATCGGCGGAAGTGAAATTTCAAGCGTCGTCGGTCTGAATCCGTATCGTGACAATGTCACACTCTGGGAGGAAAAAGTCGGACTCAGGAAACCGGAAGACATTTCAGAGAAAGAGTTCGTCAAATACGGAACCCTTGCAGAAGAACATCTTCGGGAATTGTTCAAGCTCGATTTTCCACAGTACGAAGTCGAGTACATCGAGAACAACTCCGTTTTGAATGATCGTTATCCGTGGGCGGCTGCATCTTTGGACGGAATGCTCACAGAGAAAGAGACAGGACGGAAGGGCGTTCTTGAAATCAAGACAACGAACATCGTTCAAAGCATACAGAAAGAACGCTGGAATCATCAAATACCGAGCAACTACTACACACAAGTTTTGATGTATCTTGCCGTGACGGAGTTTGATTTTTGCATGATCAAAGCTCAGCTTCGTTTTCAATACGGCGACGAAGTCTTTCTCAACACGAAGCATTATCACATCGAACGAAGCGAAGTAGAGGAAGACATCGACTATTTAATGACAAAGGGAGCGGAGTTCATGGGATACGTTCGCAGCAGAACAAGACCGGCTTTAGTTTTGCCCGAATTATAAGCGAGGTGATGAAATGGGAAAAATTGACTTATCGGGAATGAGGTTCTCTCGTCTGACAGTTATCAGGAAGACCGGATACAAGAAAAAAGAAGCTGCAATTTGGGTTTGCCGGTGCGATTGCGGGACATTTTGTTCAGCAACAACTAATCATTTAACAACAGGAAGAAAGAAAAGTTGCGGTTGCATAACTCGAGAGAATGCAGCTTCCGGAGATCATAAAAGAACACACGGGATGACAAGAACAAAAATTTATCAAACATGGCTCGGAATCAAAAAACGCTGCAACAATCCAAACGAACCGAATTTCAGAAACTACGGAGCAAGAGGAATCAAAATTTGTGAAGAATGGGAAAATAATTTTTCAGCATTTCAAAATTACATTTCAAAGCTTCCGCATTATGGCGAAGAAGGGTATTCAATCGACAGGATAGACAACAACGGAAATTATGAACCGGGGAATGTAAGATGGGCGACAAGGCACGAACAAAACACAAATCGGAGAAATACCATTTATTACGAAGAAGACGGGATCAAGATTCCAATCACAGAACTTGCGGTGATTGTGGGGACATCGTATTCGACATTGAAAAGCAGATATCAGCAGCACCGCGAAATTTTAACGAAAGAAGAAAAGGAGAAATTGCAAAATGGAAGTAAAAATCGAAACTTATCAGTTGCCGGCTGAAATCCAATTCAACTTTGAAGAATTGAAGACCGAAATCGCAGAAAAAGTGAAAATCTACGAAACACTTGTTTATGGAGAAGATGAACTCAAAACGGCAAAAAGTGACCGCGCCAACTTAAACCGCATCAAGAAAGCGCTTCAGGACGAGAAGGTCCGAAGAAAGAAAGAATATCTGAAACCGTTCGAGGACTTCGAAAACAAAATCAACGAGATCATCAAGTTGATTGACGCTCCGGTCGGACTTATCGACAAGCAAGTCAAAGAGTTTGAAGAGAAGAAGAAAGCTGACAAGCGAATCGAAATCGGTTCCTTCTGGGAGTCGACAGAGCATCCGGAGTGGCTGACTCTTGCAAAGATCTTCGATGAGAGGTGGCTCAATGCGAGCTATTTAATGAGACAGATCAAGGACGACATCAACGGATGGATAAACCGAATCAACTCAGAGCTTGAAACACTCCAGCAGCTCGACGCGTTCAGCTTCGAAGCTATCGAAATTTACAAGAGAAGTCTCGACATGAATCAGGCCATCGCAGAAGGAAAGCGTCTCGCTGACATCCAGAAGCGCAAGGAAGAAGAAGCAAGAAGAAAAGCCGAACTTCTGGAAGCTCAGAAGAAGGTTGAAGAAGAAACACGCTGGGAAGAAATGCAGAAGGCACGCTCAGAAGCTCCAAAGCAAGAAGTCGAAGAAATAGACACCGAAGCAGAAAAAGCCGAGGAAACGGCTCAGAACGAAGCACAATGGATTAGTTTCAGCGCACTTCTCAACGTTGAAAACGCTCGAAAGCTGAAGGCGTTCTTCGAAATGAACGAGATTCAGTTCAAGAAAATATAAAAAAGGAAGGTGCAAGACATGAACGACAATATCAAAGAACTTCGAATCACTTCTGAAGTGTTCGAAGACGCAAGAAACAAATTTGACGGAGTTCTTCAGAAGCTTTTCAAGACGATGCTTGAAAGCAGATCAGACGAAGGAAGCATCACAATGAAGGTCGACGTCTCAATCAAAACGACAGAGATTCCGGACAGCAGAACAGGAAAGAATCGAGAAATCAACGTTCCGGTGTTTGGCTGCAAAGTTTCATCAACCGTCGCGCTGAAAAACAAAGAAGAAGCTATCTCATCGCCAGAGATGGAACTCATTTTCGATGATGAATCGATGAGTTACAAACTGACATATATTTCGAACACAGATCAGAAAACAATCTGGGATGACGATCTTCAGGAACAGGAAGAAAAGAAAACATATAAAAAGCCGGGAGTCATCGACGTGAGTCAGATTCCGTCAATTGAGAAAAGGGAGGATTAAAAGATGGCAGTTAACAATTCACTTGTTAAAGGAAAAGGACAGCAGAGACTCGGTCTCACAGCTTACTTGACACAGGATGCGGTCAAGAATCAGATTTCAAACGTTGTCGGAGGAAAGAACGGACAACAGTTCATTTCTTCCGTTGTCTCAGCGGTTCAGACAAACCCGCAGCTTCAGGAATGCACGAACTCGAGTATTCTTTCGGCTGCACTTCTGGGATCTTCGCTCAATCTGACACCGTCTCCGCAACTCGGACAATTCTACATGATACCGTTTAAGGACAAGAACCGCGGAACAGTAGCGGAGTTCGTTCTCGGCTATCACGGAATGATTCAGCTCGCGATTCGTTCCGGACAGTATAAAAAAATCAACGTTCTTCCAATTAAGGAAGGCGAACTTGTTCGATTCGATCCGCTGGAAGAAGAAATCGAAGTGAATCTCATTGAAGATGAAGAACTCAGAGAAAAAACTCCGACAATGGGATACTATGCGATGTTTGCTTATACGAACGGATTCAAAAAAGCGATCTATTGGAGCAAAGCGAAGATGGAAAGTCACGCGCTGAAGTATTCCGCCGGATACAGAGCAAAGAAGGGTTTCACATTCTGGGAAAAAGATTTCGACGGTATGGCTTGCAAGACTATGATCAGACAGCTTCTTTCAAAATGGGGCGCGATGGATGTCACGATGCAACGAGCTTTTGAAGTCGACAACAGCATTGAAACAGCAGAAGGAAGTCGCGTTTCTGTTGAAGTTGAAGAAGTTCCTGCAATAGAACAGACAGCACCAGCAGAAGCAGCAGCTCCGGATCCGAACTCAACAGTTCAGAGAGCGGAAGAAATCATCAACCGCGCTGAAGAGAAAATCGAAGCAGAGAAGAAGCAGAAAGCATCAGCAAAGAAAGAAGCAGCTCCGGCGGATCCGTCAGCAGCTCTCTTTGAATAAATAACACACAGCATCACAGAAAATAAAACAGCGGTCGCTCAGATGGACGGGGCGGCCGCGGAAGGGAGCTTTCGAAATGGCGTGGAGAAATTATCCGCCGCACATGGCAAAGCAGACAAAAAGCAAATACGGAGCAAAGAAGACAGTCGTCAACGGAATTGAGTTCGACTCGAAAAAGGAAGCGAACAGATATACAGAGCTTCGCATTCTGGAAAAAGCCGGAGCGATTTCAGATCTTCAGACGCAAGTCAAATTTGTTCTCATACCAGCGCAGCGAGAAACGGACTCTGCCGGACCGAAGGGCGGCATCAAAAAAGGGAAAGTCATTGAGCGCGAAGTCGATTACATCGCAGATTTTGTCTACAAAGACAGCTCAGGCGAAACAGTTGTTGAAGATACGAAGGGATTTAGGACGACGGACTATATTCTGAAGCGCAAAATGATGCTTTTCTTTCATGGAATCCGAATCGTTGAAATTTAAAGCAGAAAGGGGCAAGACATGAGAAAAAGTTTTGTCTTATATACGGACTATATAAAACAAATTAGTCTTCTGAATCTGGAACAGCGAGGAACTCTTTTCACGGCAATTTTAAACTATCAGAACGGCGAAGAAGTTCCAGAAATGGATTCGGCCGTCGAGATGGCGTTTGCATTTATCCGAGCAAGTCTTGACAGAGATCGCGAGAAATACGAAACGACTTGCGAAAGAAGAAGACAGGCCGGAAAGAAGGGTGGAAGACCAAAAAAGGAAGACGAAGAAAATCAAGAGGTTTCAGAAAAAGCAAAAGGTTTTGAAGAAAAGCAAAAAAAGCAAAAGGTTTTTTTAAAACCTGATAATGATAATGATAATGATAATGATAATGATAATGATAATGATAATGATAATGATAATGATATAAGAGAGAAAGAGAAAAGAGAAAGAATTGACTATCAGGCGATAGTCAATTTGTATAACGAGACTTGCGTCTCGTTCCCGAAATGCGTTTCGCTCTCAGATTCAAGAAGAAAAGCAATCAAGGCGAGAATAAACAGCGGTCACAATCTGGAAGACTTCAGGACACTTTTTCAGAAAGCGGAAGCATCTTCATTCATGAAAGGCAGAAATCAAAGAAATTGGTCAGCTTCTTTTGATTGGATGCTAAAAGACAACAACTTCGAAAAGGTACTCGAAGGAAATTATGACGACAAGGACGCGAAGCAGCCAAAGAAGGACGCACACGGCAGAGAGTACAAAGATGGATTTCTCGTCTGGGATATCATGTTTCCGGAGAATCAGAGTTCGCCATATTACGGAGCGCCGGAAGAATGGTTCGAGAATGGCGAGCTTGTTCCTGAAAGAGTGACCGCGGTATATCAGCCAGAAAGACCGATGTTCGGATGGCATAGACCGAAGGAACTCTCGAGAGAAGAAGTTCTCGAACAGATCATTTCAAGAAAGGAGTATTTCGCAAAACATGGAGAGATTGACGGCTGACGATTTAAACACAGCGCTTTACATGATGGACAAAAAGAAAAAGAAATTTTCGAAGCAGCATCCGAACGAAAAAATCCCACTATGTCCGAAATGTAAAAATGTGGGATTGTATCGACGTTGCTTCGACGAGAACGGAAAAGAGCTTTTCGGCGACGACATGAACAAAGCCGGCTCATATGATTATTTTTACCCTTGCGATTGCGTGGATATTAAAGACAACCAGAAGCTGAAGAATCATCGAAAGTTTGCATCGGTTCCGCAGCTATACGCAGACGCAGACTTCAGCAACTTTCAGATCAAGATATATCAGAACGTGCCGTCACTCGAAAGAGCATCGGTCGCGCTCAGGGATTCAAAGGCGTTTGTTGGAAATTTTGACAAGTTCGAAGAAAAAGGACTCGGTCTCTTTATATGGTCCGACGCAAGAGGGAGCGGCAAAACGAGACTCGCTTCCAGCATAGCGAACGAACTCATGAAGAAAGATGTCCGCGTTCGTTATGAATCAGCAAACAAAATTCTTTCAGAAATCCAAAAAGCTTGGAGCGACAGCGGAGTTTCTGAAAATGAAATTCTGAAGAATTACATTGAACCCCGAGTCCTCATAATTGACGACTTCGGAGCAAGAAGCGGCAAAGATTGGATGGACGAAAAATTTTTAATGATCATTGACGCAAGGTATCAGGGCAACAAGGTAACAATTTTTACAAGTAACTATGAAATCGAAAGACTTCCGTTTCATGATATGCGAATTATTGACAGGCTTTCAGACGTGAACCGCTTTCATAATATCAGGATGCCGGACGAGTCAGTTCGGCAGCGTTCGCGGATCAGGAACGGCGGAAACGAACTTTTCTATGAATTAGCAAAGTCGGAGGGTTAACCGAAAAATGAAAAACACGAAACTACTAATTGCAACACTATTCTTGACAGTTTGTTTCTTTTCTGGAACAGGCTTCAAGAAAATAACAGCGGAAAGCGTCTCACAGATCAGGGACGCCGAAGCAACAGAAGACCAGAAGGAAAAACAAAAAGAACTTGTCAGAGTGAAAGCTGAAGAAATACGAGTCAGAGAAACAGCAAGAGCTAAAGGCGTTTTATATTTACATAGCATTGAAGCGGAAGAAGAAAAGCCAGAACCGGAAATGACACTTCTCGGAGAATATACTCTCACGGCGTATTGTGCGACCGGCAATCCATGCGCGGACGGATTTTATCCGCAAGTTGGATACACCGTCGCTTGTAACGACCCGAGCTTATGGCACAAGAAGATTCATATTGCAGGCCACGGCGATTTTTACGTTCACGACACCGGCGGGATGCCTTCAAACTCAATCATTGACGTTTTTGTCGGCTCATATGACGAAGCAATCAATTTCGGAGTTCAAACGGCGGAGGTGTATTTGATAGATGAGTAATATTTCAAAAGCTGTCAAAACATGGCTCGAGTATGAAGACAGCGACAGATACGACGAAGACAAAGCTCGAGAACTAACAAAGGCAAGAATTGAAGTCAGGGAAGCGCTCCGGAAGGGATATCGGCTCGTGGACTTGAACAGACTTCTTGCAAAGCTGGAGATGTACGAAGCAGACATCAAACTCGGGATCAGCTATAAACCGAATCATGAATGTTTAGAGTGTAATCGAAAATGTTTCGCTTCGATCAAGAAGATAATTGAAGAATTTTGCGAGTGAAGGAAGGTGAAGAAAATGATTGAGTATGTTTCAGTTGAGAAACTTGTCGATGCTCACATAAGAGCAGAAAAAGACCCGTACACGATGGGATGGAATGACGGCATTCAGAACGCACTTGAAAAGAAAAACATCACTCGCGCGGTTCCTGAAGAAG
>Ga0310696_10001324_pt1 | contig 36197 bp, 51 predicted proteins | sample AusTroGonzalo_MG_4_FD_203885 | JGI IMG/M metagenome (GOLD analysis project Ga0310696, IMG submission 203885) | Bovine rumen microbial communities from tropical cattle in Woodstock, Queensland, Australia - Gonzalo_02 (v2) (version 2) | ecosystem: Host-associated > Mammals > Digestive system >... | reverse complement strand
CATGGCACCAGGCGCAACCAAATACGCATTTTATAAAGAAATGGGCTGGGGATCATTCATGAAATGTATGAAAGACGGCGGCCTGACATTCAAACAAGAATTGATATGGGCCAAAGACCACCTTGTGCTCGGCGGCGCAAAATACCAAAACATCTATGAACCGTTCCTTATGGGCTGCAAAGGCGACAGCATAAAGACATGGAACGGCGGCAGAAAACAAACATCCGTCCTGGAGGGAATCGACCTTATGAGCCACGAGGACCTGTTAAAAGCATACAAGGAACTGATCGAATCCATAGACACAGACATTGTCCGCGAGGAAAGAACCAAGAAAAACGACCTGCACAGCACAATGAAACCAATCAAACTGCTGGCACGACTGATTCGCAATTCGTCAGACGTGGGCGACATTGTTGCAGATTTCTTTGCCGGATCAGGTTCAACCCTGATTGCAGCAGAACAAACAGGCAGAATATGCTACTGCAACGAACTTGACCCCCACTATTGTGATGTAATAATCACGCGCTGGGAAAAATTCACAGGCAAAAAAGCAGAAAGGATAACAGAATGACAAAGGAAAGAGATATCGTAATCACAGAAAAAGTATCGCCAATGCACCCAGATAAGGTCGCGGACCGTATCGCCGGCGCACTTGTCGATTACTGCTACGCAATGGACATACACCACGCACCAAAATGCGCATTTGAAGTGTTGATAGGACACGGCCGCTGCACAATCACAGGCGAAACATCCGTACATGTCCCGACATGGTTCGTAAAAGACACCGTCCGCCGCATCAGCAAAGAACGCATCCGCACCAAATACATCGAAGTACCACAGGACAAACACTTGGCAGCAAACCAAGAAAAAGAATTCCGCTGCGGTGACAATGGTGTATTCGCAGGATACCCAATGCCAAAGGTCCATTCATCTGCGTTCGCAGTATGCCGACACTTATACGCAAAACACCCATTTGACGGAAAAATCGTAGTAAAATTTGGCAAACCATCAGAAATAACAATATGCTGGTCCAACACCAAAAAACAAGAAATAAAAGACATAGTGCCAGATGCAACAAAAATCAACCCAATCGGGGAATGGACAGGCGGAACATCCGTAGACACAGGTGTCACCGGCCGCAAACTTGCATCGGACTTCTATGGAATCATGAAACCATTGGGCGGCGGAACAATGCACGGAAAAGACCTGTCAAAAGCCGACTGCTCCGTCAATATCTATTTGTTCTTGCTCGCACAACAGAAACACCGCGAATTCAGAGCAATATGTTCCATTGGCGACAAATACGTCAATATAAACGGACAATTGGTAAAATTTGACACAATCGTCAAGACAGCACAAAAATACATCGAAAGCATCGGCGGATTCGAAAAATTCGCAGAATGGGGATTGCAATAAATGCAAAAAACGACAAAAGACATAGAAAAAGCAGCAAAACGCGCGGCAGACTGGGCCGGGGCAGGCGATAAAGCACATGCCCTGGCATTGACAGTTGAAAAGGCCGCGCTGGAGGGCGAAATCGTTCCTATGACCAAGGACAACCTGCGAACAACCATCCGCGGCGCGCTGAAACTATTCTTTGACGGAAATATAGCGGACAGAAACATTGCCGCACTTATGCAAAAAACAGGCCTGGATATGACGAACCTGCGCCGGTCGCTGGTGGAACAAACCATCGCACGCGCCGTGCCAAAAATCGTCAATTCAGGCGACATAGAACGGTTGCTGCAACTGGGCGCACTCATCGGGGAAAGCTCAGAAAAAGATACAACAACCGTCACACGTGAGGAACTGCTTAACCGTATGTTTGGCATAGCGGAACAATCAGACCCACGCACCCAGGCAATCATGTATCAATGGATCTATAACGAACTCGGCCGACTTGGCGGCAACAAAGCACGGAACACCGAGGACATCATAATAGATACCGATAGCCAAGAAATAACAGAAACACAAGAATCAGACGAAATAGAGATAGATGTATGAAACTGAAACTGCCGATTTATTGCAAAGACGTAAATAAAAAAATCCTGGAATGCATCCCGGAAATGATTAAACGTCTCAACGACCCAACACTGGCACCATACGTCATCCTGACCGAGGGCAGCCGATACAGTGGCAAATCGCAAGGATGGGGACGGATAACCGCAGGCCTGATAAACAAGGGCGCACTAATGTCCGTCCTGCTCGGCGCACCAACAGAAAGCGGAATGATGTCCGGATTCGCAGGCCTGATTAAAGACCTGACAAACGGCGACTATAAAATCGGCGATTCTAAAAGCCTTTCACAGATAACCGACACCCCAGCCAAAATCGAAATGATCGGGTTCCACGCATCACGCGGCGATGCAGCAAAGGACCTGAACACACCACACGACCTTGTCATCATGGACGAAATGGGCGGATGGGGCGAAAAAGAGGGTTTGGATGCCATGAAAACATTGTTCCGTGACCGAAACGCGCGGATCATAATCATCATAGGAAACAAACTGCCGCAATGGCTGATTGAATGGGGGGAAACCCTTGGCGAAAACAGCAACCATTTCCGAATCGATTACTGGGAAAATAAAGCCCTGCCATCATACCTGTACGACCAGCTGGAAACAGAACGCAGATTGCACCCGGCAATGTGGAAAGCAAAAACCCTGTTTGCAGCAGACGAAATAGACGGCCTGCCAATCATATCCGCAACCGCCCTTGATATGATATTCGAAAAACACACAAACGGAACAATACCACCAGCGCAATTCAAATGCATATCCGTGGACGTGGGCGGCGAACTGGGCGACAAACATTGTATCGTTCGCCTGTGGCAGACCAAGGAAAAATACATATTCTGGGACGTGGCCAAACAATACAATGAAAACTATCCAATCCTATCACATGACGTGCAAACAGAACGCGTAAAAATCGGCGCATCGCACGAAATATGGGATGCAGACGGTGTCGGCCACGCAGCACTGGACTTCCGCTGTCCGCGCGAATTAAGGCCACAATCAAACATCGTAGAATTCCACGGTGGTGGCAAACCAAACAACACAGATTTTTTCAACGCACGCAGCGAGGGATATTTCAACATAGCACAAATGGGCGAAATGAATATGCTGAAATATGTGGGCGATGAAATCATCGGCCGACAGGCACGAATGGAACTCGCAGCAATAACCATATACCCGAAAGAAGTAAAAGACAACAAATACCGCGTGAACGAAAAAGAAAAAATCAAACCTGCGCTGGCCGGAAAATCACCAAACATCGCCGATGCATTGATGATGGGCGTGTGGCTATGCACAACACGACAAATGGAAAGCACAGTATTTTATAACCAACCAATAGAAACCAAAATCGAATCGGGATTCATAGGATAAAGGACAAAAAATGGACAGTGAAACATACCAATATCTGCAAGCAAAGGTATTCGGCGACAAAGATTTTGTTGCAATAATGACCGAAAAAATGACAGAATATATAAGGCGCAGAACTTCAAACGAAACAGAAACAATCGCATTTCATGCAAAAGTGCAATTGTTCCAAGAACTGATAGATATCGGAAAAGATTGTTTAAGAAAAGGGGTACAAAATGAGAACAGCAGTCAAAATAAATGATAAACTGATTTGCGTAGAATGCGAACAAAACATCGTTCAAAGAGTATGGGTCATCGCAGACGAAGCAGACATCAATAAGGAACCACAGAACGGTTGGTTCTTGCAATACTACCCATCCGGAATTGTCGCCGTACAAGGCCAGTATGAAAATGGAAAAATGAACGGCAAATGGACATATTTCCATGGCAACGGTGAAATCAAGAACACGTTCCAGGTCAAAAACGGCATCATGGACGGACCGTTCCTTGAATACAACGAATCTGGTGTGGAAATAACCAACGGCCAATACAAAGACGGCAAAAAAGACGGCGAATGGACATGGCGGTACGAAACCGGCGAATTAAAAGAAATTGGCAACTATAAAGACGATTTGCTGCATGGACCATATGTCGCATACTATAAAAACGGCAATATCCGCGAAAAAGGTAAATATTCCAAGGGAAAATTGCACGGCGAATACGACACATACTTTGCTGACGGCACACACCGCGCACACGGAACAAATGTCCAGGGAAAAGCAAGACGGATAACCGTACACGGAAACATGGACATATTGATAAAAGAATTGAAAGAAAACGAACCAACAACACTATTAAAACAAACAAAGGAGTAAAACATGGATGAACAAAACCCAATCACACCAGCACCAGGAACACCAGCAGCAGGCGCAACACCACCAGCAGGAAATCCTGCACCAGGAACAAACCCAGGCACAACACCAGCACCAGGTGCGACACCACCAGCTGACAACGGAACGGTTGATTTAAGCGCATATATGGGCGATGACGGACACACATTGGACTTTAACAAGGTGGCCGAACTTTACAAAAACGCGGAAAAATACAAAACATCAGCTGCGTTCTTTCAGACCAAATACCAACAGAAAAACGGTGTGCCGGACGACGTTAACGAATACATGAACACGTTCAAACCAGACTCATCATACGAAAAATTCATGGAAAACCAGGACATAAAAGATTCATTTAATGAATTCTTTGCGTTTGCAAAAGACCATGGTATCGGAAAAGAACAGGCCCAGGCGGTAATGGACTGGTACATGAAAGGACTTGTTGGCGAAGATGGTATATTGGACAACAGAAGCGATGCGGAAAAAGCAGCAGACTTTGCAAAAGCCAAAGCTGACTTTTCAGAAGCAATCAAACCATTGCTACAATCCACAAACCGCACCCAAGAGGAACAAAACCACATCATAGAAAATTTCTTGGGTTCCGAAAACATGTTCACATCAAACCCAGAAATGAAAAACTATATCTTGCAAATGGCACAATACGACCCAATGGGATATATGTTCGTATCTATGGTGGCCGAAATGATAGACGGCAGCAACGTTCCTGTTGTATCAGGCACCGTATCAACCAAAGATTTGAACGCAATGCGTGCAGAATTGGCAAAAGAAACAGACCCTGTACGTCGTGAGGAAATGATGAAACAGTTCTTTGGAAACCAATAAAGGGGGAAAATATGACAGAAACAAAGACAGTAAACTGGAAAGATGTCGCAGAAAACTCAGACAATCCAGAAATCAAAGAAAAATACGAATTGTTCAAGGCAGAAACAGACCCACAGAAACAACGTTCGTTGCGCGGTCTAATTGTGGCCCTGATAAAATCAGAAGCAACCAGCAAGGCAGTACTCGCAGAAGCACAGGCCGATATGAACAAACCACAAGAACCAGAAAAAACAGAACCATTGGACGACTTGTCCGATGTGGAAAAATTAAAATTCTGGAAAGACCGCGTAATAGCTCTAGAAAACAGCCGCCTGAAAAACGAAACGTATGCACAACGCAGGGAATTAAACCGCAAAATATATGAAGCCAACGAACAAATCGCAAAACTGCGCGAATCCATCCGTAATGCAAAACGTGCAGCCAAAATAGAGGAAATGCGCAAATCCAACCACGTGTCATCATTGGCATTAAAACAAGCAAGAATTGAACACTTGATCCAGAAAGGTTTTTCACTGACAAACATCACAAAACATCCAGAGGGTGTAAAAGCAACCGAATTGCAAAAAGTGATTGAAAGCGGTAAGTTCTTGGAAAACATAGAACAAAAACAGCGCGGATTCACAGCAATGTGGGAACGTTGGAAAGCAAAATTCTTGAAATAAAAACAAACCCCCAGAAATGGGGGTAATTTTATTATTGAAAAATCACAAGATTTTTGATATAATAATATATTATAAAACGTTTTATAAAAAGGATTAGATATGAAAATCCCATATTTTTGTTGCATTGGTGCAGAATTGAAAAGATACGCAAAAGATTTTGATTTCATGAATCAGGTCTATTTGTATAAGGTCCCAACAGACGACAGCATGGAAGAAGTTCTGGCCGAGGATTATTTCAAAGCGATTTCCGATTCTGTGCTGCAAGACGATATTGTTTACATTTATGAAGCAAGTGCAGAAACATTGCATTCATGCAGATTCAATAAACAAAACGGACATATAACAGCAATCCCATTGGCATCTGACGAAACATTGACAGGTGCGGTCACAACAATTATTCATGACAACCTGACAAAAAATCGTGCTGTAATAAGTAATGACGATGGTAAAATAGCGGTATCAGATGTAACAAAAACAGAATTAGAGTATTTAAGTGGTGCAACATCAAACATACAAGAACAGTTAAATGGAAAAGCAAAAACCGATTTATCCAATCTAACAAGCACAGGTGCTAACATTGGGAATTGGTCAACAAATGTCACAAATTGCATAACAGAAATTCCACAAGATATAAAACTTGAATTGAGCAGTGGAACATTGACATTGAAAGCAGGTAGTAAAGCATACAAGCCAGACGGGACAACGTATTCAGCAACAACTGACACCAATCTGGACAATGCAGGTGTGGGTGGAACAAATACTTGGGTTATTGCTATGACAAGCGATAATAGAATATTTCCAAGGGCATTAGCAAATTGTGTGTCTGGGGCTGATGCAACAACAACCGCAGGTTATGCCTATGACACAACAACCAACAAAATACATTGGTTTAATGCTAATGGCGTAGAACAGGCAGACGATTGCTCGTTTCCTATTGCTATTGTTCATACAACAAGCGGCGTGATAGACGAGATAACACAAGTATTTAACGGCATTGGCTATATTGGTTCAACATTGTTTGCGTTGCCAGGACTTAAATGTTTGGGTGCAGATGGCAGAAACGCAGATGGCACATTAAAGAGTTATGCGACAACGGTATCTGCTGTTACAACGACAACGCCGTCAACCAGCAACGGAACCATTGAAATTGTAATAAAAGCCAATAGTATGCAAGCACCGGGCGGACACGTTAGAACCGTTAAAAATATGAATGGAATAACAAGTGGGTCTGCTGCGTGGTATTATTCAATAGACGATAATATCTGTGGGGTTTATACGCCATCAACACAAACGTGGTCGCAGACAGGTAATTGCTTAATAGGCACTGTTACTATGTCTAGTGGCAAGGTTGCGTCATTGAACACAAAACAGGTGTTCCACGCAGTTGATTACAGCGATACAGAGTATATTGCACATCAGGCGATGCCAAGTGATAGATATGTTGATTTAACACTTGGAAACGATAATGACCCATTGACAGCACCTGCTGATGGTTATTATATGTTAAACAAAACATCTGGTGCTGCTGGTGAAAGAGTTGGTTTTTTAGGTAGAGTAGCAACATCGGTATATTCAAATGCTGCTTCAGAAACCCTTATAGCCTATATTCCTGTATCAAAAGGCGAAACGGTAAGAGTGCGTTTTACTGCAACAGGTGCAACAAACGGATTTAGATTCATCTATGCTAACGGTTCAAAATAAGGAGTAAATTATGTTTGGAATAATTGACGAAAATAAAAAATTTATTCTGTTAGACAGTGACCGCGATAAATTGCGTGCCACCGCTTTAATGTTGACAAAAGAAGAAACAGTTTTTGTAGAAGATGTTGATTATGAAACAGGTAATAAATTTGGCGAACACAGTGAAACACATTATGTTCCTATGTTTGATGAAGATACTGTTGATGCAGCAATAAGTGAATACACAGATGAAGATATTGAAACAGCATACAATGGCGACAAATATCTTAAAGGTTATGCACCTGCGATTGACAACGAATATCAATCAAAGATGCGCGAACAAGCATACGTTGCAGAAACAGATCCAATACAAACACACATTGACCGTTTGAAAGACAAAGAACAAACACCAGAAATAATTGCTGAAATCGAAGCATTACGTGCAGAACGTGACGAAAAAATCGCAGCAATCAAAGAAAGATACCCATACGCGGAATAAAAATGTCAATAGAGATAAAAGACCCTGTTGAAAGATTTTATAACGAGTATGATTGGTTCACAAAAAAACCAAAACTAAAAGGACAAAAAAATGGCATATATAGGAAAAGTAGCTTTAACAGATTCTTGGGAAAAATTAGAGGACTTGATTAAAGCATTGGACGGTCAATCGACATTTGCGTTTGACACATCTAAAACATACGCAATCCAGGTTGATAGTACAGCCAGCAATAGCAATTACAGCGCAAGATTTTGCAATTCTGCAACAGAACCAGCAAACCCAGACGATGGCGAACATTACGACAATTCAATGGCACCATTTTCTTACAAACCAGCATCCAGCATTGACTTGTATGTAAAGAAAGTATCAAAAACTCGCAACGTAAAAGTATCAGTATCTGAAATATAAGATAATCAAAAAAAGGTACGCAAATGACAAAGAAAGCACAAAAAACCGTATGGCAACAGATAAAAGACGTATGGGCAGATGTGTGGTCGCAATATAAAGCCCAATGGGTTGCTTTATGGGGCAAATACAAAACAATCATAGTTCCATTTGTGCAAGGCACATTTGCATATATATGGCAATTAGTGTACGGAATCTTAGAATGTTTTGCAAAGGGACTTTATGGCACCGGCAAAATCATTTTAGAATGGTTGATCAAACTTATTGAAAAAGCATAATAAAAAGGACAAATAATGAAAGAACCAAAACTTGATACGGAATTTGGATGGTGCGTATTCAAAGGAATGTTTATACTTTTGATATTCACAAATCTCGTATGGGCAGGTTTTACTGTTTATTATGTCCATAAATCAATCACAGATGTTACACAAAGCATAGAAATGACACAAGACGGACAAGATAACAACCAGAGCATAACAAATGGCTAAGCAATCTATTAAAGTTTCATACAAAACCAAGGCTTTCAAAAAACCCAGTGTGCCAAAACTGGCATTTCTTAAAAGAGTAGCAAATGGAAAACGTAAAGCATAAGATTATTGCTTTCTGGCTTACACATGTCTTTCTTCGCAGGATAGGCAAACGATATCCTGAATATTTTTACAAGTGGATCTGCGAATTAACAGACGACCAAACGACAAGGGGTATAATGTCTTTGCGTTACGTACAAGACCCACAACAGAAATTCGAATCGATTGCCATTGAATTGAATATACCGCTAAGGCGAGTATTTGAAAAGCATAAAAAAGTTATAAACCGCATAATTAGTGGCTCAGACAACGCATAAGTTTGGGCATAAAAAACCCCCACAAAATAACTTACAATTCCTATGTGTAAAAGCATAGGAGTTTTTTTATGAATCCATATAACAACTATCCGTATCCGCAGCAAATACCGCAGATACCACAACATATAGAACCAAAGATTCTATCCTATACGGTAGATTCTGTTGAACAACTGGCAACATTGCCGCCAATGCCAAACACAATTTATCTTGGGTTGGCCCGGGACGGCAGCAAGATATTCCAAAGACGTATGAACAATGACGGACTTATGGAAATAAAAACATTTTCTTTGGTGGTGGAACAAACAAAGAAAACCGATATGCAGGAAATTCTTGACCGCATAAGCGAAATAGAAAAGAAGATAGGGGGAACAAATGAATCCGCAGATGCTTCTTAATATGTTTATGCAAGGCAAGTTCGCGAATCATCCGCTGATGAAAACCGTGCAACAAATGATGGCCGGTAAGACCCCTGAACAACAGCGGCAGACCATCATTAACACGGCTAGATCATACGGGTTTGACTTACATCAACTCCCACCCGATGTTTTACAAAGGGCTGGTTTGACCAACATTTAACCAAAAAGGATAAAAAATGGCAGAAAATACACCAATGACACCTGCGGATATGAGCGCAGTGTTAGGCAACCGCTATGGTTATCCATACGGTGGCGGCTTTGGTTTCGGCGGCGGTGACGGTGGTCTGTTCGCTATCTTGCTTATCGTCTTATTGTTGGGCGGCGGCAGTGCGTTCGGTATGAATCGTGGCCAATTCGGAACAGAAGCAATACAAAACCAAATGCAACAAGGCTTTGATAACCAAAACACAATGGCAAATCAAAGAGAAATCTTGGCTGCGGTTAACCAATCATTCCACGATAACTTGAATGTTATCCAGGACAAATATGGCGAAATAACAAGGGACATCTACGGTGTTTCCGGACAGGTCGCACAGGTATTGGCTAACCAAAACGCATGTTGCTGCGATACAAAGATGTTGATACAAGAAACATCTGCACAAAATCGTTATGACGCATTGAAAAACACAAACGACATCAATGCTGTAACTATCGGGCAAACACAAAAAATCTTGGATGCTTTGGCACAAAACAAGATTGAAGCATTACAGGGCCGCATCAATCAATTAGAATTGAGCAATGCGGTTGCTGGGGTTGTTCGTTATCCAACCGCAACAACTTACACTTCGGGCATGTCCCCGTTCTGTAATTGCAATTCTTGCGGTTGCGGATTCTAATTAACTGGCAGGGCTTCGGCTCTGCCCAGAACTTTAAGGAGTATTACTATGAATTGTAATTGTGAAAACTTACATCGTGGAACAAATTTAACTGCTGCTGGGGTCTTGACAGTCACTAATCCAAACAACATTTCTACATTTGATGATTTTGATTTAGTGTTATGTTTGAACCCTAATAACATTATCACAGGCGACCCAGTTGAATATACTGTGACAATAAATGGGGTTGCTGTGCCTATTTTAGATGTTTGGGGGTATCCAATCAGAACAGATAGATTGTGTCCACGAAAACGGTATCACGGTAAATATATCGTAGGAACTGCTGCTGGAACACACATAACTTTATTTAATGTTTGTTGCACGATTAAAGATGCTTTGGCAAATGCCACACCTACGGTAGCAACTGAAACCACGGGGGATTAGCCATGACAACAGCAGAAAAAGCAAAAGAAGCGGTTTTGGAACGGGTAATTGAATTGGCAAAAACTGCCGAAATTATGGAACTGTTCATTTTGACCGACACAATCAGTCAAATAACCGGCGAAACCACACAGCATTTGGCGACATTACCAGATATGTTGTTAAAGATAATGGCAACACCACACTTAGGTGAATCCAAAAACAAAGAGGTTAAAAAATGACACATGAAGAAAAACACGAAATGCGCAAAGCAATATACGAACACCTTGGAATTTTATTGAACAAAGTTCATAAAATGTTCGAATCGTCCAGCGAATTAACAATTCAACAGATGATAGATGCCAGCGACATATTGAAAGATATAGCAAAAACAGATAGTGCTATATCAAAAGCATGTTATTATGACAGCACGCGTGGTGGATCTGACGACAGAAAGTATTAAAAAAACAGGGTAGTAGTTAGGGCTACCCTGTCGACAACATACCAAATAGGTAGAAATGCAATCATATTATATGATATTTTTCTGCACACGTCAATAAAATGCATTGATTTTTTCGTGATATTTATATATAATAAGGTGGTAAGGATGAGAAAGATCGGCATGCACAAAATAACAATAACAGCATCAAGTGGAATATACGCAGCATGGGGTGCGTTGGTATCGTTCACACAGAACATCCATACAGCCCTTGTCGGAATGTTGATATGCATGGCCCTGGACACAATAACCGGATTCATCGCCGCACCATACCGCGGACAACGCAGAGAAAGCTCAAAACTATCAAAGGTTGTCAAAAAAACCATAACATACTGCGTGGCCATAATCGCAATACATACATTGGAACAATTGATACTGCCAACATACATCGCCGGAACATTGCAGCTGGGCCGCATGGCCTGCACAGTATTTGCCGGACTGGAAGTATATTCAATACTTGAAAACCTGCGCGACATCACAGGATTAAAAGCATTTGACTATCTGACACAACTGTCATTCAAGAAAATCAAAGAAACAACAGGGATAGATATACAAAAAGGGAAAGGGAAAAATGGCAGCAAAAAAGCAAAAAAAGAATAAAAGCCCAGAATGGCATAACATAACAAAAGAACACGTGGCCACCATAATATGCCCATACTGCCTTGAACCAATTCCCGAAGGACACAGAACAAGAGATCACAAAATACCAAAATCACGCGGTGGAAAAAACGAACCAGAAAATATCGTAATATGCTGCGACAAATGCAACCACGAAAAAGGATCATTAACACAAGAGGAATACGAAATATGGAAAAAGCTAAACTATATCCGGTGCGGTGGTCTATCAAATAAAGGAAAACCCAGATGAAACAAATAATGGCAATAATCGCAATTTTAATGCTCGCTGGATGCGCAAAAACAACCGCCACAGACACAATCATAGATAACGCAATAGAAACCACCCAGGCAGCAATTCACACAGTAAAACAAACAACAACACTTGAACAATGCCAAGCATTGGCAACAGAACAATACAAAACGGACATACGAAACATGGAAGCAGCAAAAGCATCGGCCCAGCGCGACATCAAAGCCGAACAAGAAAAAACCCTGCGCTGGAAACTAATATCAGCATTCATAGGAATCATACTCGCAGCAATCATAGCAAAAAGGGTCCTTAAATGAAACTGACATTGAAACGCATAGCATTACAACCCACATACACAATCGGCCGCCTATACATTGACGGAACATATTTCTGCGACACATGCGAGGACACCGTCCGCCCAGCCGGAAAAAAGATACCAGGCGAAACAGCAATACCATACGGAACATACAGGGTCGTGATAACCCAATCGGCCAGATTCAAGAAAAAGCTGCCGGAATTGCTTAACGTGCCAAACTTTTCAGGGGTTCGTATACACAGCGGAAACACCGCCAAAGATTCCGAGGGTTGCATACTTGTGGGCCGGAATACCGTCAAAGGAATGGTCACACAATCACGCGACACAATGAAAAAACTGATGGCAATTCTGGAACCAGCATGCAGCAAATCCATCGTAACGATTGAAATCATTTAATTTATTGTTGAATTTTTCTGAAAAATGCATTATAATATGAATTAAGAAAAACCTGTACAGTAGGACAACCGCGCAAGCGACCCAATTCTGTTTGGACAACTTTCCGAAACGTTAAAATAAACCTAACAACAAAAAAAAGGAAAAAAAATGAGTTTAGTAGACGTAAATACAGGTATCTTGAATATTAAATTCTTCGTAGAGGAATTAACTCGCCTGTATCATAACAAAGTCGGCGGATTACGTGCCGTCACAAATAACAAAGGTGTGGTCGTTGGTAAAACGATCCGCTGGCCATTGGTTGACACGGATGGTATCGCATCCCCAACAAACTTTGGTTCACCAACAATCCCAGATTCTTTGGTTTCTGACACCGTAGAAGCTGATATCGTACCATACGAAGGTGCTGTATCATTAGACCCATTCGTATTGGCATCCACAAACAGCGCAGCAGGTTTGCGTGCAGCTGCAGCCGAAAAGGTCATGAACAAGATCGAAAACCGTTTCACAGATGTCATCTTGACAGCATTGGCTCAATACGATGACACAAACATGGAAATCGGTTCATCTTCCGACACATTTGATGTCGATTTCATGACAGATTTGGACACAATGGCTCGTGTAAACAACTGGCCAGATGGCAATCGTTTCTTGTTATTGCCACCACAAGCAGAAAATGCTTTGAAAAAAGATTCCAAATTCTATGAAATTTGGTCTTTGTATCAAGGCCGTGCCTTAGCGAACCCAGGCGCACCAACACCAGAAACAAATTCTTTGATCTGGTATCCATGGCGCGGTTGGAACATCGCATTTATGGGCCAGAAAGGAACGGATAACGTCGTTGGTTTGCCAGCAACATCATCCAGTGCAGCAACTGGCTATGCATGGGTACGTGACCGCGTTGGGTTTGGTATGAACCAAAACATCGAAGGTGACGTGTTTATCGATAAAACCAAACAAGGTAACCCAATTGTCTTCAAGGCAAACGGTTCTTGCGGTGCAACAATCATCGACAAGAAAGGTGTTATCGGTATTAAGATATCTGGCACATTGCCGTTCTAATAACCCGGCAGGGTGGGCAACTGCCCTGCCATAACTTAAAAGGAAAAGAAATGGCATACGATTCTAAAAAATTAGTCGCGACATCTGCAAACATCACACCTGATGCACCAGTTCACTATGACTACAACTTGAAAGCAGCAGAGGATATCACAGGTGCTGGATACTTCCCAGCAACAAGTGGTATTAAAGAAGGTGACATCATCACCAAAAACTTGTTTGCTTTGACAGGTACAGCCATCACTGGCTTGACACGTACAGTATACGTGGCAAAAGTTTCATCCGGTGTTATCACAGTGGTTGCAGAAACAATTCCAGAATAATCGGCTAATAACCAAGGGTGGGTTGAAATATACCCACCCCAAACACAACCAAGGTAAAAATGTTTAACATCAGGCCATATCGTAAAGGGGACTGTTTAGGATTTAAAATCCGTGACGAATACGAAACAGGCACGGACGTGGAACTTGACGAAGCATTCGCAGAACAAAGTGGAACATCAATTATAGCAGAAAACAATGTATGTATCGGCGCGATTTCATACGGAATATGGGACGATGGAAACGCATACGTATATTGCGCATTCAGGGACACACCAACACGCGAACTGATAGTATTCGTAAAAGAAATACTACAAATAGCAGCAGCAACATCCCCATTAGATTTTTATGCATACGGTGTTGATTCCGAGGCCGAGGAAAGATTTCTATCTTGGTTGGGGTTTGAGAAAACCAACGAAAAAGACGAAAACACATACAAATATAAATACATAAGGGGATAACAATGTCAAAACCAGCAAAAAATGTATGGAATAGTGGGAAAAAAATTTTACACGAAACAGATATAAAAAATTGGGGTATCTCAAAGAAATGGGGCCACGAAATAGACAAACACGTGTTCAACGGTCAATGGACTAAAGGTTGGCGACAAGGCCTTACAACCGCAGCAATCGTGGCAGCAACAATTTATACCGGCGGTGCAGCAGCAGGTGCATGGGGATATGGTGCAGGTGCAGCAGGTGCAACAGGTGCGGTAGGTGCAGGTGCAGCAGCAACTGGCTATGGTGCAGCAGCATTGGCAGGTGGTGCAGCCGTGGCCGGAACAGCATTAATCGGTGGCGGATTGGCAGGTTTATATATGGGAAAACAAGCACACGATACATACAAGATACAACGCGAACAAGCAGCAGCAGAAGCAAAAGCAAACGCAGCCGCAGCAGAAGCAGAAAGACTTGCCACAAATGAACGTTCAGCAGAATTGAAAAAATTACGCAGACAAATTACACCATTGACACGTGGCATGACAGGTTATGCCGGCGGCAGCGATGATGAAAATTATGCAGGTTTAACGTTAGGATAAAAAAGGGGTAAAAAATGGTAAGAATATCAAGCAGAAAACAACTTGGTGGCAGTGGAGTTATGTCCACATCTGGTGTTTTAGTACCAACAACAGCAGCCGGAACATCATTAGGTGGTGGCACTGTAAGCGCAGGCAACACAGCAACCGCAAATAATGTTTCCACGTTACCATCAATAAATATACCTATTAATAATTACGGACCAAGCATTAAACAAATTGGTGGAACAGCTGTAGCAAACTCATCTGGGATACACACAGTAGGACCTGCAGGTACTGTATCAGAAAGCTCAAGCAGCACAAACTATAAACTATCAATTGCAAGTATGTTACTCGCAATGAAAAACCAAGCTCTCGGATCATTATCACTCGGCGGATCCAAAGCTGGCGGCAGCATCACAGAAAACTATTCAGGTATCAATTTAGGTTAACAAAAAGGATCGGCAATGCTGACCAAACCGCAATTAGATAAAATCGTAAACAGCGCAAATGAATTCAAAAATTCATGGAACAGCACGTTCTGGACCGTGGGCGCATATACTATACCAAGCAGAAATTACATATGGCGACAAAAAGGACTGCCTGAGGAATTGAAACAAATCCCATTATTCACCACAGCAGGCCGTCAAGGCAGCCAGATATTCATAGCGCGCATACAAAACCGCCTTACACCGTTCGAAAAACCTTGGGTCAACCTGTCACCCAAAGATAATGTAAATGACGCGTACAAACAAGAATTACGCGATTTCTTGGCATCATTATCTGACGACGTAAACGACTATAAGGAAAAAATCAAACTGGACAAGGTTTTGAACGAAAGCTATTACGATCTGATTCTTGGAACAGCGGTATTGTTAAGACAGCAAACAATCACAGGCCTTAAATACGTCAATATCCCCCTTATTGACATCAAATTGGGCCTGGAAGATGAACAATCTGTCGTCCGCGATTTCAAAATGTGTCCGGTCACAGCATACGCAACATACCCAGAATTGCGTAAAAATAAAGGAATGATTGGCAAACACATCGTCACGAAAGAAAACGAAATGACAGAATTGCCGTTCCAGGACATAATGTATTACAACGAAAAAACACAAAGATACGAATATTATCTGCGCCAGGACGGCGAAATAATCCTATTCCGCGTATACAAAAAACCAGCATACAAGATTATGCACTGGGATAAACCAGCAGACATGCCATACGGTGACGGTGTAGGACTTAAGGCATTGCCAGCCCTGCAAAGATTAAACGCGTACATAAAAGCGAATTTGGAACTATTGCCATTCGCATTCCCAATGTTTATAGCCCAGAACAACGCATTGTTTGATAAAAACATCACGTTCAAACCAGGCGGAATCATCAGAACAAACGGCGACCCAAGCCAGGTAATACCGGTCCAATTGTCGCAACAAGCAAACAGATTCCAACTGGAAATCCAACGCGAGGAAATGGAAATCAAACAAATCATGTTGGATTATACATTGCCAGCGGATCCAAAAGATATGACAGCGGCCGAGGTATATGCCAGAACAAACCCACAAGACGAAATGATAAACGCATCATTGATGAAACTGACAGACGTTATCAAAGGCATCGTGGCCGACATTGTGGAATTTATATACCGCACCAAAGCACAGGAATACGGTCTGACAATGCCATATGAACAATTTATCGAAATGGTAGATATACAGATTGGAAACGGCAGCGACATCGATACTCAAACAATCAACAAGATATCACAGTATATCGGATTTGTTGGACAGTTTGACCCACAGGCAATATATCAATCTCTGCGCCGTAGCCAGATGCTCGTAACATTGCAAAAAGCAATGGGATTGCCACAAGATATAACGGCAACCAAGGAAGAAATCGAAGAAGCACAGGCACAAGCAGCAGAAGCTGAAGGACAGGCCGCACAAGCCCAAATTGAAGCCCAAATGGCCCTGGACAACAACAAAGAAAACGCAATCGCACAGCGCGAACTGATAAAACAACAAGGGGTATAAAATGACGACCAAAAAAGACCTTTTGAAACAGTTAATGTTGTTATACTGGGAATACGACACCGAACCACAATTCACCGGAACTGATGACGAACCAACAGCGGCCGTCACAAACTCGCCAGAGGACTTGCTGCTCAAAGTATACGGCCAATTAAAAAAACGCGCATTGGCGAGCTATGATTGGCGCAGCGCAACCAAATACGCAACCGTAACACCAACAACACCAGCAGGCGGCACAGGCGACCCAAGATACAAAAATAAAGCAACCGTGCCAGACGATTTCTTAAAGGTGGTCGGATACTGGGCAGACGATGAAAGACAAATACCAGCGCACAACTGCGTAGACACACGCGGAACAACAATGCGCACCAACCTGCCAAAATTCGTGCTGGAATACGTGGCAAATGTATCAGAAAAGAACCTGGACCCATGGGTAATTGACTATTTAATGATATTCATAGCAGCAGAAGCCAGCGACATCGGCGGAATATCAAACGACCGCAAAAACTTCCTGTTGAACAAGGCACACAACGATTGGATCACATTAACCAACAAAGATTACGACATGGCACATCATGACGAGGTAAGTAGCTCAATACATCAGTTTGAAATATATTAAAGGTGGCGACATGACACAGTACAAAAAGAAAATTGTAAAACTTTCTAAGGGACAAATCGCACCGGAACTGATAGAAAGAACCGACATCGGCATACTGGATTCATCGGGCCAAACCGTGCATAACTTCCAAAATAGCAAATATGGTCTATTTTCAACAGCAAAAAGCACCAAATTTGAATACGCATTCTCAGGCACAGACAAGGTAAAACTGTTCAACATAGAAACACCAGACGGAACAGAAACCATCCTTGTCCTGAACGCAACAACAAAGAAAATGTTCCTGATACGCGATGGCGCAATCGTATCAAACCAGATATCCGTGCCAAGCGCAATAACAACTAGCAACTATACAAAGATTGGCATTACACAATCAACCGACCTGATAATCATATATTCACGCGGAATAATGCCGCTGTATAAACTGCAAATAACAGGCACAGCAAACCCATACAGTTTGACATTGTCATTGTTCACGATATCCGAGGAACATATCCTAAAAGCAACGAACATCAACAGCGCGGCAACCGATTTCGTGACAACGATAGGAACAATAACACCATCGGCCACAGGCGGCGCAATATCCATATCAATTACAGATTTTACATTGACAGCACCAGCAATCACAGGTCTGACACCGCTGCAATACGCAAAAAACAAACTGAAAGGCATATGGATCTGGGCTGAAAATGAAACCGGAACAGGGATAATATACGACATCCCAAGCGATGGATATTCTGTAGTAGGCCAGATAATAACCATAACCAAAGTGGACGTTCAGACCATCGTGGCATTTACAGGGACAACCGCAACAACTGGATACACCATCCAATTGTCAAAACAACGCGTGTTTGACTCGGATTATCCAAACACAGCGAACAACCCAGAGGGAACAACAAACTATCCGCTGACCGCCCTATTCTATCAGCAAAGACTGGTAATAGCTGGAACAAACGGAAACACCCTGCAAATCATATGCAGTGTGCAAGGCAGCTATGACGACTTTAACGACTATGAATCAACCGGCAACCTGGCATTCCAATTGGTCATTGGATCCACAGAAAAAGAAACCATACAAAACGTCCTATTGAACCAAGGTGTGCAGATATTCACGGATAAATCAGAATGGCTGCTATCAGGCGAAGCATTGTCACAGAGCAGCGGATTTGTACGAAACAGCCAAATCGGCAGCAGCCAGGTACAACCAATCATAGCGGCCAACGGTTCAACATTATTCACACCAAAGGACGGCCTTGGGGTCAATGGATTCACATACACATACGAATCGGCATCATACGCAACACCGCAGATTTCATTACTGACAAACATATTCAACAGCCCAATTGTTGACATGACATTGCGTAAAGGATACTCAACCACAGACGATACCCTGATCTGCCTATGCCTATCAAACGGACGGCTCATCATAGGAAACTATTTGCAAGACCAACAAATCCAGGCATTCGTGGACCGCAGCGCAGACGGCGTATATTTCAGACAAAGCATCCAAGTAAACAGGGTCCTGTATTTCTTGGTGGAACGCAACGGAAAGACATTGATAGAAAGCGAAAGCGAACTATACAATACAGCCTGCGCAACACCAACACCAACATACAACAGCTCAACCGGTGTAATATCCGGCCTGTCCATATACAACGGAAAAAGCATAAACGTATACGATGGCAACGGCAAATATGTGCAATCAGTAACCGTTTCAAGCGGAACAGGCACATTGACAATTTCAACAAAACCTGCTACAATATCAGAGGTAGGTTACAACATCCATTCAACATTTGAATCAAACCCAATAAATGTTGGTGCAGAAACTTTGGAACTGAGAAAAACGATATCAAAAATCGGACTCGCAGTATCAAACAGAAGCAAGATTGAATATGTAACCATAAACGGAAAATACGGCAGAAAGAAAGGAAATTTGCTTACTTTTATCAGACCAACAAAACCGTCAAGGGATTGCAGATTCATAATAGAAAACGACATATACCCCATTGACATAATGTCCGTGGAAATCGACTATGAGGCTTAGCTATGGCAGATTCATTAACATTATTTAGCAAAGGCGGTGGATATCCACAATATACACCAATCGAACCGGAAACATTCAAAATAAGCGATACCGAGTTTTCGTTTGACCTGCCAAAATCATACAAAGATAATTCAGCAGAACTAAAACTGAACAGTACACCGGTAACATCCGAACCGCTGAAAATAACACCAGTTGCAAAAACAGCACGGTCCGGAACAACATTGGCAGCAACAGCAACAGCAGGATCCGACCTGTCTGTAGACACAAAAAGCCTTGAATTATCACCAGAGGTTATCAAGAAAGCGACCACACCAGCGGAAAAAGCCGCAAAATACCTGACACGCGCACAATTCGCAACAGGGGTCGAATCAGCGGCACAAATCGCACAAGGCATAATCACACTATCAAACGCAAATTCCGGGGTGGATGCCGTAGAACGCACAGCACGTATGCGCGAAATAAACCTGGCACAGAACGAAGCTATAATGTATGAAAACATGCGCGATGCAATGGCACAATTGGACATGGTGGCAGCAGCAAAGAACGTTGACTTAACCAGCACGGCAATTGTCGGCCAGAAAGAACGCGGACTCAGAGAACTGGGCAAAGACATCCGTTCAAAAGAATTGGCCGTAAAATTCCAAAACGCAGTTGATAAATACAACGCATTAAAACAAAAAGAAGCAGCAAAAACACAAGGCAATTTACAAATCGCCCAGGGTATTTTGACCGCAGCAAGTTTATTCATATAGGGGTAGAAACATGGCAGAAAGAATCTATAACAGAAACCCAGCACCAATGCCAGACGGCACATATGTAAAAACCAAGTATGACACACTCGGCACATTATTGAAAACAGCCGGATCATTGGCAAATGCCGTGGCAGAACAAAACTATGCAACCGGTATGAAACTTGCAACCGAGGACCTGGTAAATACAGCATACAAAAACAACCCGGAATCGGTCGAGGGATTCAATAAAGAAATTGAAAACGGATTGGCTAAACTGGAAAAGGAAGGAATCTTGCCAGGTGTTATGAATAAACTGCGCGATAACGTAGCATTGAACAGCGCAACAAAGATAACAGCCATTGAATCCAATATCAAAAAAAGACAGGACCAGGTAGCAAAAATCCAGGCAATCAAGGTAAAAGAAAACTGGAACAACAACATGGGCGACATGTACGGTGTTATGTACCGCGCACAAATAGAACGTGACGAGGACACCATAAAACAAATCGGACAGGCAATCGCCATAAACAAACAGAAAGGCGTAGGCCTGGCAAATGCAATCACAAACACAGGGTACGTGTACGACAAAACCGACCGTGAAAAATTGGCAACCGGCGCATTTGATTCCCTAGAACAATTCAAAGATGTAATCGATTCACTCGGGCAAGAAGCATTAAACAACTTTGATAAAAATGTGTTCTCGTCCATCGATAAATATCGCAACGAAACCGGCATCACACGCAAGGAATACGATGCCCAGCGCAAATACATAGACCAACGCAAAGAACAACTTACAGCAATGAAAAAAGCAGGGTTGAAAAACAACGCAGAACTGGCCGCTATCAATGCGCTGGAAACAGCAGATTTCACAGAAGCCGATGCAATGGCAAAATACCTGGACAATGACGATTTCTTGAAAGCAGCACACGCAGCAATCAAAACACCGACATCCGTAGCTGGTGTACAAAAATCGATAGGGTTCCTAAACGTGATAAAACAACTAGAACCAATATTGACAGACACAGAAGATACAGAAGATGGATTTAAGCGCAGACGTGCGGCGGCAACAGAGATATTACGCGCATACACGGATTTCGCACGCACAAACAACGTGGATCCAAACGACAAACAGATATTCATGTCATCATTGGCAATGTCATTAAAAGACCCACGAATGGCACAGATAATGAACCCATGGTTCAGCGATTCGGCTTTATCAGAGGCAATGCGTACAGAATTCGCACCACTGATGAAAACAGATGCGGAAATCGTAAAGAACATCACAGATAAATATGGAAACAACCCAGCCGTGACCGGACCAAAAATCAAACGCGCAATAGAACAACGCGAAGCCGCAAAGAAATATATGCTGACACACGACACCACAGATAAAATCAGAATGCAAGTCGAACGCAACCGCCGCAACGTACAAAGTATGGCTAATGAGGCAGCAAAACAACAGCTTATCGCATTACTAGCACACGATGATGATTTAGCAGAACAAATATACAACAATGCAAATAAAGAAGCCATTAAAGCTATGGCGGACGGCATTGTGCCACGTTACGAATGGGATAGACTAGAAAAAGAACTTGAACAAGGCAAGCCGGCATTGTACGATTCAAACGGAAGGATATACCAATTCCAAGGATTTACAGCAAAAAGAGCAATTTTCAAATAAAAAGGGTCTGAAATGAACGATGAATACAAAACACTCGGACAAATAATCACTGAACCAGCCACACAATTCGGCAGCAGAGAATTAGATTCAGGCAACCCCCACGCATGGTCAGCAGAAAAAGAACGTCAATTCGAACAGGACATAGAGGACGTACAACGAAACTATACAGTAACAACAACAGACCTGAAAAACTACATTGATGCAAATCCTGTATCCACAGGCGAAAAAATCGCGCTGGGCCTGGAACAAGCAGGCACACAAATAATGGATGCATACCGCGGCCTGGACCAATTGATAGCAAAAAGCCCGGCATCGTTCCCAGCCCTGACAGAAAAAGAAAAAGACGACATGGTCGCATTGACCATGCACAACTATGAAGCATTTACAAAGGCGCGCCAGGACCTGATAAACCGCAAAGGTGTGGCAGACAGCGCATGGTTTAACGGCGCAAACGTTCTCGGCCAGGTGGCATTGACAACCGTAGCAGGTGTATTGACCGGCGGATCCACCGTGCCAATCGTAATGGGTGGCGTGCAGGAATTCGGCCGCAAATCAGGCGACTATGCATTGAAATACGCACAGGCCACAGGCGACTATTCATTGAAAGACCAATCCGTCAAAGATGACATGGTTGCGCTGGCATACGCAGGCATAAGCGCAGCAATTGAACGCGGAATCGGTGCAGAACGCGTGCTTGACGGTGTAATCGCAAACGGCGCATTGAAACAGCTCGGAAAGGCGGCATTGGGCGAAGCAGCCGAGGAATTCACACAAGAAATGGCGGAATACCTGTCCGACATGACATTGGATTTCATGACCAACAAATCCATATACAACGACCGCACACCAATGGAAGCATTCAAAGATGCATTGACAGGCGCGGTATATGGTGCGCTGGGTGGCGGCACAATGGGCTTTGGTATGTATTACGCAAACCGCAACGCATTACAGCAACAATTTGAAAACGCAGGATACGCGCCAGAAGATGCCAAACAAATGGCAATCAACGCAGTAGATACCGCAAAAGACGTGGTATTGCGCGAAATCATCACACGCGACCAGCTGGAAAAGAAATACGGACCAGCATACCAAGACCTGGTAAACAAAACATACGCATCCCTGAAAGAAACAAATACAGTATTCGGTGTGCGCCCAGAAAAAGAAAACATCGGCACATTGAACCTGACCGAGGAACAAAGAAAGGCATACGATGCCGGACAGCCCGTCATACTGAACGAACAGCAATTGCGCCAATACGCAGACACCACAGCAACAATGCTCGCACGTCAAGTAATGGTGGTTGCAGCAATGCAAGGCACATCAACAGATATGGTGCTGCAATTGTCAGATATTGAACAACTCGGCAACGTGGTGGCATTGAACACACCAGATATGCACAATGACGTTGTGGTCCGCAGAATGCAACAGCAGAACAAAGCATTGCAACAGAAACTGAAACATGAACGCGACCTGAAAAAAGCACGCAACGAGGGATTCCAGGACGAGGACGACCGAATCGCCATCCTGCAATCGCAACAGGCAGCATTACAACGCAGATTGGACGAACTGGAAAGACAGGACCAATTGGACATAGACCTGATAAAGAAAAACAACGGCGGCATTGACATCAGCGCACGCGCCTATGCAGATGCAGCAGCATTGAAAAACGCAACCACAGCAGACGAATTTTACAAGAATTTGACAGCCGGACAACGCGCAATAACAACAACACCGGAACAAATACAGGCCAGATACGAAGAAGCAATCTTGGCCGACATCGCCGGATCACCAAAGGAATACCGCAGATTATTCACAAAGGGCAAAATATCACCACAGGTCCGCACAAACCTATTGACCAACATAGCGGCATTACGCAGCACAGGCCTGACAGGAATACAAGGCGATATCAAACGCGCATTGAACAGAATCGCAGCCGGCTGCACATTGGACAACTTTGCAATCACATTCGGCAACATACGCGATGAAAACGACATCAACCCATTTGCAACAGCATTCGTCACATACGTACTGCTAAGCGACCCAGCAGGCGCAACACAAACGGTTGACCTGTTGGCCGAAAAAGTGAATACGGTAAAACAGAACATCGCAGCAGGCATAACAACCACACAATACCAGGACCGCGCAGACATAATGTCCGAAGCATTGCGCGAATCACCATTGACAGCAGACAAATGGGACGGCGAAACAACAACCGACCCGAACCTGTTAATGCTATACGACCAGAAAAACGTGGTCAATTACGCGGTGCAAAGGGCAATAAAACGCGCAGAAGAAGCACAGGCACGCATCAAGGCCACCAAAGACCAATACAAAATCAGATACGCAACGGACGAATCGCTGCGCAAAGCATTATTGGACAACAAGGTATTGACGGACCCAAAGATAGCACAAAAGTATTCACATGCTGCGCTGGTAAGAACATTCAAGGATTCTGGCCTAAGCGCGGACTTGCTGGAACAAAAAAGTGCGGCCGAATTGGAAGAAGATGCACAAAAAGCACAAACCAGGAAAGCGACCAGACAATACAAGACCGTGAAATCCTTGTTCTGGTCCACAAAGAAAATGCAATACAACATCAACCGCCAATTCGCAGAGGACAATCAAATAGACAAAGCATTCGGGGTTGACCTGAAATATTTCCAGAAAGACGGCGGCATCCAGGACTGGGCGCAAATCCAAATGGTATTGTCCGACAATGGCCTTGCACAAGACAACCCAAACACCGATTATGCGCAATCAGAATGGCTGGAACAAGAAGCAAAGCGCATGATTGAACAGAACGTGCCATTGAACGCAGAAGCAGCGGCACAGCTGGACATCGCAGCCGAAGAGGACAGACAACGGTATTACATGGAATCCGAACTGTTGGCAACTGGCAATTACACCCAGGACCAATTGAGCAAAATGGACCTGAACGACCTTGATGCAGAATTACAGAACATCCGCGACATCCAGGCCGCAGCCGAAACAGACATCGATAACCTGCCAGACATACCGTTCCAGGAACAAGGCGAACCATACACAGCCGCCACAATCAACATAGACGGCAAAGAAAGACCAACGACCAACAGCAACGGCCAACCAATCGCAACGACCGAACAAGGCCTGCGCAATTTCTATAAATGGTTTGGTGACAGCAAAGTGGTTGATGAACAAGGCAGACCATTGGTGGTATATCACGGAACAGAACAGAAAAATCTTGCAGAATTGATTCCAGGCCGCCAAAGCGGAACAATATACTTAACATCAGACTATAAATACGCAGAATTCTACGCAGCCGGGAAAAATTCAATACTCAAACCAACCGGCGACATTATGCCACTTTATATACGCATAAACAAACCAATAGACCTTGGCACAGTAGACGTTGATGACATGCTCGTCAATTTTGACATACAAGCATTCATGAAACGAAACAACATACCAGATTATGCCGAACAAGGCCTAAGAACAATGGTAAAAATATTCTTGGAAAGCGAAACATATCGCCTGGAAGCAGAAGATGACGAAATACCATCGTATGAATTCTTTGAAAGCGCACAATTCGCACAATTTATGTCATTGTTAGGGTTTGACGGATTCACATCAACAGAACAAATGGACAACAAACAACACCAAACGTTCGGGGTTTTTGATTCAAAACAAATTAAAAGCACAACGAATCCGGGACTATTCGGCACAGACACAGAAAAATTAATGTTCCAAGGCAGCAAACGCAAAGGCGGTGCATTCGACCCAATCACAAAGCAGGTCATCCTGGGCCGCAACAGCAACACAGGAACATTGCCACACGAAATCGCGCATTTCTGGCTGAACGAAATGTTCAACCGTATGCACAACAACCCGAACCTGCCAGCGCAAGGAAAGGCAATGTGGGACGGACTGAAACGCATGCTGAACATAACGGACGACCAAACGCAATTGACACGCGACCAGCATGAACAATTCGCAACGTCCGCAGAAGCATACATATTCAACAAAACACCACTGCCAAAGGGAACAGAACCGGCATACAAGGACTTCCTGGCATACGTACCAGAATCATATTACACATTCATGAATATGGGATGGACAGGCGCAGACGGACAATTCCACAACCCAATGTTGACCGAGGACGACATGCGCTGGTTCGATTCGTTCTTCACAGGCACAGGCATAATCGAATCGGCACCAGTACAAACAAAAGCTGTATCCAGCAACGAACCGGTCAAGGTAAGCATCATGGACGGCAGAAAGGTAATGCTGGACGATGCACAGAAAGCAATAGATAACGCAGGCGACAAACTGGAAATGGCCGTCAAGGAAAGCATCCCGGCAGCAAGCAAGGCGCAAATCGCCAATACACAGAACACAATCGTGAAAACGGCGGACGAAACCTTGCAAATACCGGCCATCAACAATGACGATAAGCCAGACAGCAAACCGGCATTCTCGTTCTTGCACCGTGGCCGCGGAACCGACACACGCGCGGAACAACTGGAATTGACACGCAAATGGGCGCAGGAACATTGGGACGAAGCATTGGCATTCGCCCTGACCGACCCGGCATATTCCACAAACCCAAGCCCAGCAGACCCGGCAACCTTGATTCGTGTCGTGGCAGAACTGAACACAGACATGAGCATCAAAGACCAATTGAACACCAACTTTGCGTTAATGATGAGCCAACAAGGGAAATCCGGCGGTCTGAACAACGACACACATAACAGTTTCTTCCTGAAAGGACTGGGCCAGATACAACAGAACCTTGCAAACAAATACGCATTGGCCAGATACGGCACCACAAAGGATGCGGTGGAACGGTTCGACATCGAGGTAAAACAATTCGTAGACCAGCGCATCGCAGACCTGCAAGCAAACAGAATCACCGTCCAGGACGTAATGAAACAGGCGGCAGAAATATTCGGCCGTGACGAAAACGCGGACATCAGCGAGGAAATCAACACATTGTTCCAGGAACTGGCAGGACCATCCACACCGAAAAGCTCGTTCGTGAAAGAAATACAGAAAGTCATCAAGAAAAAAGACGAAGCCAGACAGGAACGCATCACATTGGCCGACCAATTGGCAAAGAACGGAAAGCTGGGCGAATACCTGGCCCACCTGGTAAAAGTGCAGGCAGGCGCAGAACTGGACACAAAGACCAAAGCCGAATTCAACGCGGCAGCAACACGCGCACAGGTCGCCAGCACACAACTTGATTCAGATGATCCAGACACCGCAACAGCGGCCGCACAAATCATCCACGAATACCACAAACGCATCGGCCAAACAGAAACAGCGCAGAACTGGGCCGATAAAGTGATTGGCGGATACGAAAGCCGTGCAATGCTGTCCGGCGCAACAACCATCAGCAAGAACTTGGTCGGCAATGAAATAGAACTGGCGGTCGTCACAGGCGCAATGTACAGCAAATACGGAAAGAACGACGTGGATGAAACAGCACTGAAAGCAGAAACAGACAGATTGACCAAGATATACGAATCATCGCTGCTCAGCATACCACAAATGGAAAACCTGACCGATAAATCACTGGTCCATGGTGAAGCATACGGCATCGGGGAAAATTCAGTGACAGTCGCAGGTGTGCAGGTACGCACCATCGGCAATACAAAGATACCGGATCCATTGGCCATCCTGGGACGTTCGGACTTCTATTTCAGACGGAACGTATACCTGAAATCATTAGCATACCAGGCCAGCGCATACGCACGCAAACACAACCTGAACGCAACAGACGTATTCAATCAATGGAAAAAACTGTCAAACAACACACCAGACGGCATAAAAGCACGCAAGGAAGCGGTATTGACAGCACACAGCGCAGTATTCACACAGAACGGTGCGCTGGCAGAAGCATTGAACAAGGTCCGCAACGTCTTGAACCGCGCGGTGCCATTGGGAACACAATACGGACTGGGGAACATGATAGCACCGTTCGTCAAGACACCAGCAAACATCGTGGAACTGGGCGCACGTGCGCTTGTAAGCCCATTCAGCAGCACATGGCAATACATGAAAACCGGGGAACTGGACATCGCGCACCGCGTGGATCTGGGCAACCTTGGTGTGGCATTGCTGATATTGGCAGCAACGGTATTAGCAAACGGCGATTACGAACCACCATACCAACAAGGAATGAAATACGATCCAAAGAAACCATACGACAGCATCCGCATCGCCGGTGTATGGATAAAACTGGACACATTGGGACCATTGGCGACACCATTACGACTGATGTTGTCGGCCGTTCCAGGAATCAGCACCAGCAAAAACGCATGGAAACGTGGTGTGGCCGGAACATTTGGCGACATACCGTTCGACCTTGACCGCGTAGAATACGCAATAACAAACCCAACAAAGGGCGGCATCAACTGGGTCGAGGGTGAAATTGATAAAGCAATCCCAACAATCGTATCCGACTGGGCCAAAGTGGGCGGCCACATGTCCGGAATCACAGTAGAAAGCCCATTCGAATCGTTCGGGAACAAAACCATCCGCAAAATCGGATTGGACGGCCAGAACCCAAATGTAAACGATTGGATCCGTGCTGTCGGACTTGGAATCGTCCGCATTGACGAAAACAATTGAAAAATGACCCGTGGTGTGTAATAATATGTTTGGACGATAAACTATACCAGAAAAACAAAAACAACGCACCACAAGGCAAATAAATGCAATTTACACACATGACAAACAAGGAATACAGAGCTCTGTTACAAAAACCAGAGCATAAATTCCACAACCAAATAACAATCAACCATGGAATACAATTCGACAGCCGCAAAGAAGCATTGCGCTGGGACGAACTGCAGCACCTGCAGCGAATCGGTGTGATAAAAAACCTGCAAAGACAGGTGCCGTACGAACTGCAACCACCATACACAACCAGGGACGGCCGTAAAATACGCAGAATCGAATACATAGCGGACTTCGTGTACGAACAAGGCGGCGAAACGGTGGTGGAAGATGCCAAAGGCGTGCAGACGGACGTATTCAAGATCAAACGCAAAATGTTCGAATACAGATACCCGGACCTGATATTCAAATTGTCGTGAAATGTAAATTAACGTTTACATTATACCGGCATAACGTAAAAGATAATTTACAAAATTGAAAAAAGGAATCCGCCGGAATTACCCAGGGCGGACATAAAAAAGCCCGACAGCACGGAGAGAGAATGTAGGAGGGAGGTGCTGCCGGGATACTTGACTGAAGTTTACTGTGCCTTCACCGCCAATTATAACAAACCCCAGCAACAATGTCAATAAAAAAACCCCGGTGGCAATTAACAATTACGTAAAGGAAGGTAAAGGAGTCGCCACCAGGATTCAATAAGAGATCAGAAACAACTGACCAACTTCACCTATAATATAGGAAAGATTGAACCAAATGTCAATAGCAAAAAACAAAAAAAGCAATAAATAATAAATAATAAATACATTATATTATATTATATTCTATTCTTACAAAACCACCGGTTTCCGTAAGTCACTGATATTACGCGATTTTACATCAAAAAAGTGCGGAATTTAGGCGGAATTTAGGCGGAATTTAGGCGGAAATCGCGCGGAATTTACGCAAAAAACATTTATTCGGTTGACTTACAAAAAAACCATGGTAATGTTTGGAATCGTAAAGAAAGGAAAGGGGAATGATAAACAACTACATAAAACTATCAGCAAGCATCTGGTGCGGCGAAATCACCAAGGGATTAGAACCAAGGCGAAAAGAATTCATCATACGCAAAGCAAACATCGCAATGCAAATGGACCATTGGGACTATATGGACGGAAAACCCATCGGCACAACCGGCGACAAAATATTCCAACCAAAGAACGAAATAGAACGAATCCTGTGGCAGGACGTGCGAAACAACGCAAAAACCGACATGGGATACATGATCCGGCAGCGCAACAACGGATCCATGGGCGGCAGGCCAAAGAAAGAACCGGCCCAAACAGAAATGCCACAGATAAGCAATAAACAACCAGAACCACACCTGGACAAAAAAACCGCCACCGAAGCATTAATGAATAAAATAGCACAATCATTCAAGGCACCGCCAATGTTCGGAACCCAGATCGGCAAAACACCAATCCCACCAATCATGCAGCAATTCCTGGAAACAGAATTCACCCAGGCAGAAATCACAAAACTGAACCGCTGGCTGACAGAAAACAAAACCGGCGAAATCATGAAAAACGAATCGATATTGAAAGCCGCCTGCACCATAGCAAAGAAAAACTATACCGATGTGTCCGCAAGGTTTCTGGGGTTTCAATTAAAATAAACGAATCGCTTGACAAACGCAAACGAATCGGCTATACTGCAAGTGTCCAAAAAAACAAAGGAGCATAAAAATGAAATACACAATCAAGATAGTAACAGAACAACATTACATCGAAGGTAACAAACTTCATGTGTTCTTGATCAACGGCGAAGGTGTGCATGCAAACACCATGCCATTGGTAATAAACGAAAACCCAAACAACATCGTAAAGATCGCCGAAAACCTTGACGGATTAAAATTCCGCCTGGAACAGCTGGGCAACGACGTGGAAATAAAGAACGTCGTGAATCCGGATCCAAACTTCGAATCCGCAGCAGAAGCCGAAGAATACTTGAACAACAAATAAGGGGGGACACAATGAAAAAAATACTTCAAGCAGCATTAGGGATAACAATGGCAACACTGGGACTGTCCGGCTGGATCATCCTGGTAAAAAACAACGCACAGGGCGACCTGGCATTCATAGTGTGCATGTTCTGCATCGTAATGTTCCTGACAGGATTGGGAATGCTGGCAGAAGCATGTGGGTTCGAAATCTAAAACAAAGGAGCAAACAATGGCAAAATTATACGAAGCATTAGACCAATTAAAAGCAATAGACGACTTGTTGGAACAAAGCACAGATCCAGAAACACAAGAAATCCTTGCATCCGCCCAGGAAGTATTGCAAAACCAAACCGTGGAAACAGCAGAAAATTACCTGAAATACATGGACGAACTGAAAGCAAAGATTGCATACCTGAAAGACGAAGCCGACAGAATCACAAAAAAGGCACGTGCAGCGCAGAAAAGATACGACTGGCTAAAACAGGCCATGGAATATTACTTACGCAGCACAGGCGAAAATAAAAAAGAAATTGGCACATTCACAATCAGCATCCGCAAAAACCCACCAAAGGTCGTGATTGATGACGAACAATGGTTGCCAGACGACTTCTGCAACATCGTGCGCACAGCGGACAAAACAAAGATCAAGGAAGCAATGACGGACGGCAAACTGGTCCTAACAGTAGACGGCCACGAAATCCAGGCCGCGCACCTTGAACAATCAGAATCAATCAGCATAAAATAAGGTGGCAACAATGAGATTACTGAAAGCATCCGAAATCGAAGCAAAAATCAAACAAGTTTCCGAAAAAGGTGTCGTGATACTGTTGTACAAAACAGCACGCACCGACATGGACATCCTGGACGAGGAATTCGGCCCAATGAACTGGCAATCAGAATACCGCGAAATCAAGGAAAACATGTACGCAGGAATCGGTGTGAAAAACACCGAAACCGGCGAATGGGTGTGGAAATGGGACTGCGGTATCGAATCCAGGGCAGACGGTGACGGCAACGAAAAGAAAGGCGAAGCATCCGATGCGTTCAAACGCGCAGGGTTCAAATGGGGTATCGGCCGCGAATTATACACAGCACCGTTCATATTCATCCCAGCCGATGCGGTGGAACTGAAAAAAACCGCGAAAGGTGGCCTTGCATGCTACGAAAAATTCGACGTGAAAAGCATCACATACGATGAAAAAACACGCGAAATCAAGAAAGTGACCATAACAAACAGCAAAGGCCGCGTGGTATGGTCCAATGACCACAACGCACTAGCCGAAAAACCTGCACCAAAACCGGTCGCGGATCTGAAAACTGCAGCCGAAGCACAGGACACAACGGTCATTCCGGTAGGCAACCTGTCAAACAAATGTGCGATGGACATCATGGCCGCACAAACAACCGGCGAACTGATAAGCATATACAACGCATACGCAACCACAGAACCAATCGCGGATCTGAAAGCAGCATGCGCAGCAATGAAAAAGAACCTAGAATCTGGTAATAACGCGGAATGATTTCTCGCTGCATTGGACAACCTGACGGCCGGCAGGTATTACCAGAACCGGCCACAGAAAGAAAGGAGGCAAACATGGTAAAAGCACCAGAATACACCCCACAACAATTCCAACTGCTGATGTGGGCAATGAAAACAAACGGATCGTTTGCATATATGCCAGGATACGTCGTCCTGTCCGCCAACGGAACAGGCATAGCACAAAGGATCTGACCATGTACACAACTGTCCAGAAAAGAAAGGTCATCCAGGAATTGCAGGCCATCCTGGCGCAACCAAACGCAAGAACGGCCGCACAACATAGGTTATACCAACTAAGAGCAACATTACTAAAAAAGGAAAGAAAATGACACCAGACACAGAACCATCGACAGCACAGGAACCAATGACGGACGAACAATTGGCCGCATGCGTAACCTGGCACGTCAAAAACATCAGGGAATACGCAGACACAACATACTGGATGCTACGCACCCTGAAAGAACAAGGCACGATCCGGGAATCAACCCTGGCTGCAATCAACCTGCAGATAGGCGCGATCAAAAAGAACGCAAGCGACCTTGAAATCGAAACAAGAAAACAATTAACAAGAAAACAATTAACCGAAAACAAAAAGGACTAACCATGAACAAAATCAATATGCAAAACCAACCAGAATTTGGAAAACTATTATTGTTAATCATTGAACGCATCGAAAAATTGAACGAAGATGCAGAACAGGTCGCAGCAGACATCAAAACCGTATATGACGAAGCAAAATCCGTAGGATTCGATGTCAAATACGTCAAGAAAATGGTCGCGCTGCGCAAACTGGACCAGGACGAAATAGAAGAAGCAGACGAATTAACACAAATGTACAGAACAGCAATCGGATTATAAAGGAAAACAAAATGAAAGTATTATCTTTATTTGACGGCATATCTTGTGGTCGTTTGGCATTAGAACGAGCTGGCCGAAACAAAAAACAAGACCGAAAAACAGGCCGAACCAGAACCAGAAATCGTGGACGACATACCATTCTAAGAAAACAACAAAAGGAAAGGAAATGTATCATTTTTACGAAAAATACGAACTTGTGGACATATACAAGGTAATAGACAAAAGGGAAATAGTATCGTTCTCGTTTAGATATGACGGACATAGTTATACGTGCCGAACACTATGCGAAACATACGACTTGATTAAACTATTAAAAAGTGGGGAAAAAGTAAAATGAACGACAGATTTAAGTTTAGAGTGTGGTGGAAAAAAGAAAATAGATACAGAGTAGATGTCAATATTATACCAATTGGACATCTTGAAAATTTTAACGATAATGAATTTGTTATAGAACAATGCGTGGGTCTGAAAGACAAAAACGGAAGATTTGTTTATGAAAATGATGTTGTGTTAGGTGCTAGTGGTTTTAAATATTGCATAATTTGGTCGGAAATGGAATTAGGTTGGGCATTGCAAAATCTTGAAACTAGATTGTGTATAGCAATGAACGCATTTACGGCAGACGAAATTGAAATCATTGGCAACATACACGAACAAAAGGAACAACAATGAAAAAATACTATTGGAAAAAAATTGACGACCATAATTATAAAAAAATTCCGGGCGAACCATTTGACTATGAAAAAAGTCAGAAAAAAATCGCAAAACTGGAATTGTGGTCAAATATATTTTTATGCCTTTCAATAATTTTTTATATAATAACCGTAATTCTTGCAATAATTACAACAATAAAGTAAAGGAAATGGGTTTGGATAGATGTTGGGAAATAAAACTAGAACAAAAGGATGTAAAATGAGTGATATGAAATGTCCGTTCTGTCAGCAGGAATTGGTTGGAACTATTGGACATCCAATATGTCGCAATCAAAATTGCGTAATGTGTGATGACCCAATGCCACAAGATTTATTGGAAGAACTTATACGCACACGCAAGGCATTGGATGTTGCTGTTGATGCGATAGACGAGATACTTTATCTTGATAGTGGTAAGTTTATACAAGAACCCGCAGAAATGTGGAAAATTGCAAAATCTGCAAAAGACAAAATAACAGCACTAGAACAAAAGGATGTAAAATGAACGGTTTATTTGTAGAATACACAAACATAAAAGAAATAAAGGGCATCGTATACAAAAATCGCCGCATAATTCCATATTTTGTATTTAATACAAAAAACATTTGACACATTAAACGAATAGTTTTAAGATAGGATTGGAAATGAGAAATATAACAACTACTATTTGGCACAACGAACAGGCCGAAACCCCAGAAAAAGGGCGGCCATTTGTTGTTGACGGCCCAAAAATCAAAGCATATAAACGAATCGCAAAAAACACCAAAATTGACGGACCATGGGCATACCTGGACGAAACGGTACGCGCAGCAAAACGCGGTGACCGCCTGCGCATCGCACAAAGCAAATATATGATCCGGAACGCAGACGAAATAAACGAAAAACAGAAAAAAATATACAGAGAGAGAAAATATGGACCAAGAACCAAATCCATTTGACACAATAACTGTTGTACAGTACGTAGGGCAATACCACGTTCCACGCGAAATAACCCTGCGACAAATGTACAACAAAGGTTGGTGGATAACGTTCGTGAACTCGAACAATATATGCCTGGTAAGGAAAAACACGGTCAAAAAGAACCACATTTCTTTTTCTTGCAAATTTACAAAAATATACCGGGGGACCATAGACAGCAAAGCACTCAAACAAATTGAAAGATTCAGCAATAAACAATGGAAAAAATACGGAAAAATACTTATAGGGGATAACTATGAAGCAAACAACCAAATTTGACGATGGAACATGGAAAACAGAACTGCGGAAAATATCCGACCTGAAACCAAACCCAAAGAACCCACGAACCATCACAAAGGACACAATCAAACCATTGCGCCAATCAATGCGCGATAACGGATACACAGACCGAATCATGATCGACAACCACAATATGATTCTGTCCGGACACGCGCGCTGGCTGGTGTTCAAAGAAGAGGACCCAAACGCAGAAATCGAATGCCTGGTGGCACAGCGCGAATTGACCGAAGAGGAAAAACAACGCGCCATCATCGGCCTGAACCGTGACGGCGGAATTGACGATATAACCGCCCTGCAAATGGACTTTGACCCTGTCATCCTGGCACAATACGACATAACAGTGGATAAATCGGACGAATACAACACAAAAGAAATCGAAGAAGTCGAAATACCCGAGGACGTAGAAACACGCGTCCAGCCGGGCGAAATATGGGCCTTGGGCGACCACCGCCTGATGTGCGGCGACAGCACCAACCCAGCGCACGCAGATAAGCTCATGGCCGACAAACGCGCAAACCTGGTCCTGACAGACCCACCATACAATATGCACTACACAGGCGCAGGAAACGGCAAAGCAAAGGCCATCCTGAACGACAATATGCCAGAACCAGAATTCCAGGAATTCCTGACCAAATTCTATAAAAACGCACACGACCACATGGCACCAGGCGCAACCATATACGCATTTTATAAAGAAATGGGCTGGGGATCATTCATGAAATGTATGAAAGACGGCGGCCTGACATTCAAACAAGAATTGATATGGGCCAAAGACCACCTTGTGCTCGGCGGCGCAAAATACCA
>Ga0310696_10001323_pt1 | contig 36219 bp, 39 predicted proteins | sample AusTroGonzalo_MG_4_FD_203885 | JGI IMG/M metagenome (GOLD analysis project Ga0310696, IMG submission 203885) | Bovine rumen microbial communities from tropical cattle in Woodstock, Queensland, Australia - Gonzalo_02 (v2) (version 2) | ecosystem: Host-associated > Mammals > Digestive system >... | reverse complement strand
ATAAACGGAATGCTAGAAGGAATTTTTTCTTTAATTCCCGGTGGGAAAACAATGGGTTTCAACAGGCCTTCATCAAATGCCTCCATCACCTGTTTTTTCATCGGGAATTTGTAATACTTTTGAATCGTCGCCACTTCAAACGATAAATCTTTCCCTGTTAATTTCCGACCTTTGGAAATCGCCAGCTTAATAATTTTATCGGTATAATTGGATTTATTCATCGATTCATAAAGAAAGGTGTTTCGCACCGACTTGCAAGATCTTGTGTCTGCCATAAATTAACCTTTCCCTTCTGTCGAGTATTCTTGGGCTTGCTTGATCGCTTTTTTCAATTCCTGATTTCGCGCAGCAAGCACAAAGTTATTTTTATTAAACACGAATATGGTATAGTACTCCACCGTTTTGGGATCTTTAAACGAGTCCCATTCCGTCTTCTTAATCAGCATCACATTGACCTTTTTTCCGTTAATATTTTGCGGCGCAATCGTTTCACTCACCTGTTCATATCGACCCGATGCGCTTCGAATGCGATGCTCTTTTAACAGACCTGGTTTTACGTTCTGATAGCTGAGTAAGAGTTCTTCTTTAATTCCATATTCATGGAGAGGTGATTCATATTTTTTGTCATAAAGTGTCAATACGGAAGCAAATTCACCTTCCGTATACACTTGGTTGATGAACAAATATTCCTTTGTCGTTTGGCCCGGACGTATGGGAACGAGTTCCAATATCCGTTTGCTAATCCACAACGGAAGTCGTTCATCGGCTGTCTTTTCCAGCTCTTTATGAAATACGCGTAATTTTGCATCCATTGCAAGAAACCCTCCGATAAGGCTCTTTTTATCAATCGTTTTTCATTAATTCTTTGTGGAATTTAGGTAAAAAATTAAAACCCAATCAAACAGGCTGTTGATTGGGTTTTAGTTCGTTAGCTTCTGGTATTTAACGACGAATTGAAATCAAATTCTGGCATCATTTCTTTTAACGAAACGACATCTCGTTTACGAGAGCTTTGCTCTCCTTTAATTCCCATAACCGCCACGCCCTCCATATCCGACGATAAGCTTTCAATGGATAACGGTTTATCCATATTGATATCATCGACTAATCGAATCGTACTATTTGGGAAAAACGGATGGTTAATATAACTATGCTTCGCTAAATCTTTATACCGAATTTTAATTCGTTTAATGGTGAGATACAACACACCGGATTTCTTTTCTCGTTCAATGTTAATAATAGCCGACCAATCTACATTTTCTAACAAGTCCCAAGATACAGCAATATTGGCACGGCCTAATAGTCGGGCTAAGTCTTCTTTCCCTTCCCCAGCGGCTGCATCAATCGCCATATTCCCGGCACGGTTAATCTGATTGGCCGTAATTACGGGGATATCGTATTTTACAGCTAACGATTTTAATTCATTGGATACATTTTTTAACTGAATGCGTTCGTCAAATGCTTTTTCTGCCGGACGAATTCGTTTGATATAGTCGAAGATTAAGGCAATGACTTCTCGCCCATCATCTTCCAGGTCATTGATGATTCCATATAAATCGGCGGTGCTTAATTCATTATTCGCATAGTATTGAATATAAATATCCACACCACCATCGGTGAGAACCATTTTCCCTGTATTTTTAAATGCTTTGATTGCTTCTTCAGGAGTCCAATCATTGATTGGTTTGTCATCCACGCACATGTTAAACAACCGAATGACTGTTTCTTTTACCGAGTTTTCTGTCGTAATCAATAACACCGTTGGAATACTGGACGGTTCTTTTCGTTTTAGAACCGGCTTATTATATAACCGAATCCAACGTGCGCATTGTAATAGCATAGACGATTTATAGCCACCTGTTAACATATATCTTCAAGTAAGGTCGTTAATCTTACCCCGTCTTATTCAGACTGCTGCATATCGCTATGCAGATGAGACTATCTCTTCATCTCGTATGAGATGCACCCCATTTCGGACCACTTAGTCCTACTCCCTTTCGGGATAGTCGTTGAACTTTCTTTCTTACGAAAGCTTAGCTGCTGATTATCTCTATCGAGACGTTCCAGCAATTAAAGGTGTTTGCAAATACCATCACTGGTATAGGGAGCCTTTATGGCTTGACCCAAAAACAGGTATAGGCGTCCTGGAGCAAATCCAGGAGATAACATGTCATTCAATTCTTGAATTCCTGTTTTAAATGTTAAGGCGGGATCTGTTGCTTCTAATACAATTTTCTTGATAAAGACATCTACAATTTCCGGTTTTAAACAGAACGAATTCGATTCAGCACTATCTTCCACCTTTCGTATTTCATTCAAACAGGCACCCATCTCATCTTTTACTGCAGAGACCACTTCTTTCAATGAAGAATAACTGCCTGTATCAATGTTTTGAAATACATCATAGATCGTTTCTTTAAAGAATAACACAAACGCATACTGATACCGATCTTTAATTTTCCGGTCAATCTCTCGAATTTCATTTAACGATAATTGATCCGTTGTGGTATTTAGCCACGTGATAATCGCATCGGTTTCGGAATCATTTTCTCGTTGACATGCCTCCAGGATAATTTCTTTCCGTTCAATGCCACGTGTTAACATGCATTCCAGTGCTTCTTGTATAAATAAAATGCGGGCATACATTTCCGCATTGTTTTCATATATACGAAGGTCCACAATGCCAAAGAATTTCTTAATTAAAATCAATTTGGCTTTCGTAATGGCACGGGATTTCGTGAATAGGTATAAGATGACCATATCCAGGAAATTTTTGTCCATTCGAATTTTGACCTTCGTCGTACCTTGCTCATAATGCAATAAGTCGGTACGTTTTCTACTATTATATTTTGTGGCCATAGTAGGCCTCCTTAATCGACCGTAATACGACGGGTTGTATTACTTAATTTTTTCAACGTTCAGATTCAATACCTCTTTAATTTTCTCTTCCGATACTTCTTTTTGGTACTTGCGTTTAATAAATTTATGAATCTTCGTTCCAACCGGTACCGATTTGTCAAAGAGGAAATTATAATCTGTCAACAGTTGATTCACTTTCTTTTCCATCTCTTCTTGCTTACTGACTTCTCGTTTATCGATGATTTCCAACTTATAATCCGAACGGCCAGCAAAGTATTCTTTTAGAAAACTGGTTTCATAGGAATAGTCTCGTTCGCTCGGCTCAATGATAACTTGGATTCGTAAATGGTCTTTTTTAAACCGTTTACAGAATGCCAGGAGATCGTCCATATTCCCTTCAAAGCGATCCAAATGCAATACCAAGGTATCATAGTGGCGAGCTTCTGTATTTTCGATAAATTCCACCATATACTTACCAGAATCCGTATCATAGGCCATTAGACAGAACCCTTTCGGTTCTTCTTGTCCATACACCCAACGGGAATAACTACCTACGTAATAAATATGCTTTCGTATCACTTGGGCCGTATGAATATGCCCAAAGAAGATCGGACCTTTGGCTAAACTGCCTAAGTATTTCGATTCCCAGATAGGGGCTTTGGAAATGGCTGCTTCTTCATCTTGCTTGACGAACGAGGTTTCTTTAAACATACCATGGCCAAAGATAAAATCATAGCTCTTCTTTGGACGCACTAAATAGGGCCGATAATATTCTTTGACTGCTTCCATATATTCTTCGGGTAAATACAAGATATGAAGTCCATTATCCAAGGTTTCTTCTGTCACCGACGTGATGACACGGAAATTAATCGTTGGATATCGCTCATACAATTTAAAGTTTACAATTTGAAAATTATCATGGGATAACGTACCTTCTATCATCCGAATGTATCGAATCCCATTTTTCTCAGCAATGTGTACGACGTCTTCCATAAATTGGAATGCCTTAATCGCCGACGGGGCATTTAACGGGATGATCGAATTAAAAAAGTCCCCGGCAAATACCACCATATCCACATAGTGGGTTTCTAAGAATTGCAAAAATCCATGCTTTAACTCCATAAACAGCTGGTCTGGCTTAATGGCACCAACATGAATATCTGCAATAACGACGGCGGTAAAAATCATACCATATCACTCCATTAATAGGGTTAATTGTAACCCGCTCTCTTCTTGCTTTTCAATACATTTAGGATTTACATGAAATCGAATAAAGATTGCTTTTAACATACGCACGTATCGAATGTTTGCTTTCACCACTACATCTTCATGCCCAGTAGTATCTACGGTGCGCTTGCATTCTTCATACATGGCATAGCTCTTCGATAATCGTTGTAGTCGAAGAGAATAATGTAGGTTTAAATATTGTAAAAATTCACCAAATCCGATATTCATATGGAGATGAATCGGTTGGTGTTGTTTCGTATACCGTACGACCGTGTACGGGGATTTAATCGAAGCGTCTCCTAAAACCTCCTGGTAAATCACTTTATCCAACGGATAAAAGATAGCTTTTAACAACGCATCAAATTGGGCCGAACGTTGTTTACCGGTTGAAAAAGAGGAGGCTTGATTTCCGTTTAAAAAGGTATTAAATAATTCCCGCTTTCGGAATTTAAAATACATTTTTAAATCGCTCTTTAATTGCGGATGGATGTCTATATTCATACTTTACACCTTTAATATGTTTTGGTTTTAAAAATTTCTTCACTTTTTTCAATGGCTTTTAATGCTTGCCATGCATTATACACCGTTAACAGATGATAAAACATGGGTGTGAAGCGAGATAATAAATCATCCCGTATCAGCCATCGCATAATGACTTTCGTTCGCGTAATCGAAAAAATTGCACAGACATTAACCTTTTCAAATTCTTCCGGCATCATCAAACGTAATAATTCCAAATATGCCGATAGCTGAATAAAATGCGTCAAATAAACCGCTTTAGACGTTTTAAAATCACCTAATAGGCGAACAGGTTGCCCGGCGATTTCAGCGTCGCACAATAGATCCAATGTACCACCAAACGTGTCACACGATAAGCTGAGTTCGGTGATGGCATTGGTAATTTTTATATCATCACTGCAGAGCATAAATCGATTCACGCAATCTTTGGCTTCATCTACTTCTCTGCTGGGTAAGGTTAAATACGGCTTTCCGTTGTAATTGGACTCAATTAGTCCATGGACCATCGTGCCAAATAAAGCTCTTGCATTTAGAAAATTTGTATAATCTATACTTCGTTTGCCGATGGCATTAGCCCATTCCAATAGGCCGTCTTTATATAATATTTTTAGTACCGTAGTCACACTTGGTACTTCTTGGTTGGCTTTATTATAATATTTCGTATGCATAGTGACTCCTTTTATAGAAAAGGGTGAAAATAAGCGATACAAGAAGTGTATCGCTTATTTTTGGCTAAGCACTCTTGTATCGCTCGACATCTTGTTTAGATTTCTGTCAATCGGGTTTTTCTCTTTTATTAAGACTTCATTTAAAAAGGATGCAATGTCCATGGTCGGAATAATAATGCCTTGCATAATCTTTTCTTCACTGAAATCACTGACGGATTTCATATGATTCAAGCGAAGAATTAACGAATACAATTCGACGTTTTTGTACAAGGCCCAGGCCAACATTTTCGGACGATACGCATATTTCTTTGCGGTTTGCTCTGTAAAGTAGACACGGGAACACCGATTTTTTAAATGAAACATATAATCGGTATAGACCACCATCTTATTGACTTCAATGGCTTCGTCTTCTTTGATATAGAGCATTTCATGATACGAAAGATTCGTATTGGACAAATGAATTTGATTGCCATAGGCAACCTGTTGATCAATCGTTCGTGTGATTGCCATCTTGGAATCCCCTTATTTTTGATTTTTTATTATGCCTTTGTCAATAATGGCAAATAAAACGAGTTACCCAGCAGTCATTGATATTGTTATCCATGAATAATACGATTAATTTCGCACCGGCTGGAATAAAACCGCCGCCAACGGGTTCGTTGTTAAAATCGTAGTCCCAATGATCATGATAACAGGGAGACAGTATAGAGGGCCCTGGATGATGGCAACAATTCGCGTGAGAGCGATTCGGGCAGTTATCCGTACCATACTTTGGATGATTGCAGAAATACCAAGGATGCGTGTGATTTCTCTTATCTACCACGCGGGCAACAATGTACCCTTGGGATTTAATCGAAGACGACCCGGTCGCCGGGCAGTCCGGACTATTCCCGAAGGTTGACGAATTGATTTTCTTATTTTCTTGGCTCGGTTTGGCTTGCATGTTGCCCATTAATTTAGGCACGTAAACTTTAATATACTCCGCAGCAGGATCAAAGGCTTCTACCGCATAGGCATATTCTAATTGGTTGACTTGTATACCGGACTTGCCGGACGAGGATGCTTCTGCCATAATAATATATACCTTCTTTTCTGTTTAATTTCATCATTACTACATGGTTTTTCAAATTAAAAAAATACGAACAGTTCTAGATTTCACACTGTTCGTATTTTACCTTGATAGGAGATGAAAAATGAAAACCTTTCAAGATATTGCATAGCTGACCATAGCTATGCGATGTGCTTGCTTTCTCATTTCATTTTACAGAAAAACCCAGCATACTTCCGTATCAATGCGGACCTAAGAAACCCGGAGGAAGAATCCTAACGGCCCGCTAAAATATACTGGATATGAAAAATGAACCATGAAAGCCTCACGTCAAACTATTAACGTGGTCTGCTAGACTCTCACTATATACATGTTAAAATGGATATAAAAACGAAAAAAAAAAATAAGCCCCGGTGGAGCTCTATGAAAAGGCCGGGGCTAAAGTGAGGTGGACTACATTAATCGGCAAAATTTTGCCAGGTACGAGGGTCATCGGATTCTTCAAACGAGTAATCCGGGTCAAACCTATAGCTTTCGGAAGTGTTCTCCACTTCTTTTGGGCGAAGCCACAGATATACGGTGGGGTAATAGCCCTGGAACCCGGGGTATTGCTTCAATATTTCTTCCACATGTTCTTCAGGAAGAATTACTTCCAAAGCTACACGTGTACGACGCTTCCGAATTACAACGTTGCTGCTGTATTCGAACGTGATATCAGGCATCTTCTTCACCTCTTTCGAAGTATTTGGAGACTTCTTTTTTCACTTTATCAATCGCCATCATCAACCGGCTGTCACGCCATACGGCCATATAAACCGTGAATTGGCCATAATATCCGTTAATGCACGCATTTCCAGAATAATTATGGAACTCCGGTTCCGTGTAATACAATCCAAATTCAATGTTCTTGAATTGAGTCGGCGTGCAGAATTGGTTCAGATATTCTTCCGTTGTCTGGTGACTTAATCTCTGCATTGTTTTACACCACGTCACCACGTGCGCACTTTCAAAGTCTACAAAATCGCCGGTCTGTTTAAATGTCAATTTGTAAATGGTGTAAACTTCCGGTTCCGTGCGCAACCACATGTTCGCAACGCAAGTTAATTTGTCAAGTTTCATGGTTTCACCAGTCACTTTCTCCCTGAACGGGTAAATTTATTGAGAAGTTTTTTATTTCTTCTCAATATTAAATAGTATATTTGAAATTTTCAACTTTACTGTTACAGTCCAAATCCCCCAAGAACACAGAAAAATGTAAGAAATAGCACTATTAGAAGTTTAAAGTATATATTTTTTATTAGACGAAAGCGAACCATAGGATATAGAATGTTTGGGGGCGTATCATTATGGAGCTAAATAAAGGACAACGACGATGTTTACACCGCCTCATAGAATGGTGGGAGAATGAAACAGACACCAAACAAGTGTTTGAAATTTCAGGTGCTGCCGGAACCGGAAAAACAACCATTATTAAAGAAATGATTGAAGTTCTGGACGATATCCGGATGGATGATGTGGTGTTCATCACGTTAGTAGGGAAAGCAGCGCTCAATTTATCAAAATCTGGACTTCCTGGAAAAACGATTCATAGTACCATATACATGGCTGTCGAAGTAGAGAAAAAAGATAAGCATGGCAATACCATTATGGAAGAAGGACGTCCGGTAAAAGAAATTAAATTTGTACTACGCAGTACATTAGAGAATATTAAGCTTATCATCATTGATGAAGCATCCATGGTCAATGAACGAATTGCACGGGATATTAAGCATTTTGACTTACCAATTATCGCGATTGGTGATTTAAATCAATTACCGCCTGTATTTGGTGACCCGGTATTCTTAAAACATCCGGATGCGATTTTAACAGAAGTTGTACGACAAAAGGCGGGAAGCCCGATTCTGGAATTGGCACAGGAGCTGATTCAAAAGAAACCCATTAATTTAAAGCCGGGTATTTATGGCGAGAAATTAATGATTATCAAGAAAGACGATTTTATGCAGCGCTATACGAAAGCGTTGCTATTGGCCGATATTGTGATATGTGGGCGAAATGATACACGGGATGTATTAAACACCATGATACGAAAAATGTATTATAAATCCCAAGGCATTCCCACGCCATCGGCTGAAATTATGCTGGGCGATAAATTAATTTGCCGAAAGAATAATTGGGAACGAGAAGTCACGGGCATTAATTTAATCAATGGCTTAATTGGTCGAGTCACAGGAATTGATTTTGAATCAGCTACAGCTTTGACCTTGCCCATTGATTTTCGACCGGATTTTATTGAGCATGATTTTGAAGACGTATTGGTCAACTTACGCTATTTTAATGGTAGTCGAACAGAAAAAGAACGAATTAAAAACGGTCCTGTCTTAGGCGACCTTTTTGAATTTGGTTATGCAATTACCTGTCATTTATCACAAGGCTCGCAATATGAGAAAGTAATCGTCTTCTGTGAGCGAATGGGAAGCGAAGATTATTATCGAAAATGGTTATATACCGCCGTAACACGAGCCAGTGATAAGTTGATTCTTATCATTTAGACAATCTGATAACCATGTAAAAACAACACTTTACCTCGGAAAGGGGGCCCTGATAGATTATGGATTTAAGCGAATTTAAATCAACTCTGGATACGTATGGTCGGGACAATCTGGTTGTGATCATCTTTGATAACTGCCGTACCTGGTTAATCAAACGGCCGAAACCATCGGATGACCTAAAAGAAGCCAAACGTGGCTACGCCAAACGGGATGAGAATGGAAAACTCATATATACCACATTTGACGAAATGGTGACCATTGATGAAGCCAATAGCTCGCTGGTGTATATTGAACATCAGCACGGCGTGGATTATGAAACCTCGCAAAAGATTCGGTGGAAGATTGTCAACCATGTGGAACATGTGCAAGGTCTGTTATTCTTACCGGATGAAGTAACCGATGAAGAAAAACAGATGATTCTGGATTATTGGGACCATACGATTAGTTGATTTCCAATTATTTAATATAGGATACCTTACAAGTAAGTATCTTGTAAGGTATCTTTCACGTTTTCGAAGAAATCTGAGAATTCGTAAAGATATGAAAAATAAATATACACTGTTTAGTTGACTTTAGATAGGTTTGCTGAAAATAGAAAGGGACAAGCTGTAAGACAATGTATTATTTTCCAAACCTGTTTAAATATAAGAGTTAAAAGAAATTTATAGGAGGTGGACGTAATTATGTCCAAGAAATTCAAGTTGAAAAACGAGAAGCTCTGGGAAATTATTAAAGAACAGAGTGGTCTCAAGCGCAAAAAGAAAGCGCTGCAGTATGAATGCCCGCATAAAGATGGGAAAGGTGCTGTATCCGTAAAATATATGCACGATCCCGAAAACAAATTCTTGTTCCGTTGCCGCCAATGCCGCAAAAAGATCGATTTGAGCATTCTGGACGAACATGAAAATGGTGCGCTGGAAGTGCAGCTGAAGAAAGCCCGTAAAGCCATGATATCCTTTGTGGATCTGGTGAAGCTGCAGTCCGGCCCGAAAGATAAGAAAGTACTGGATGTGCTGGCAAGCGGTCTGAAAGCACTGGATGTAAATTATCATCTGCTGAAGAAGCTGATTCGCCCGAATAAACAGAAGAAGAAACTGGGCCGGCATAAACTGAACGTTATGTACGGTGGCAAGTCCGTGCTTGATTAATTTCAGGAATCAAATTCCAGATAGTCGTTGGCTATCTGGAATTTTCCTTACTGGAGGTAACGTATGGGAAAGAAAAATAAGCGGAGCTTGAAGGCGGAACTCAAACGTATTCGAAAGAACGTAGAGGCTGCCAATAACTCCATTGACAAAGTCTCAAAAAAGACGAAGAAGAAAAATCAGAAAATCCTGAAAAAGATGCACGAGATCATTGAAGAAGCTAGCGTAACAAACTTTGGTGTGTCCCGGGCATTGGAGCGAATGGGATCGGATGATGAAGATGAGGAGGACATTGATCAAGCCCTCCGGTCTTCTAAAAAGAAACGCAAGAAAAAAGGTGGGATTGCGATTGTCGTAACCGCTATTAAACAACACGTATCAGAACCGCCAACGGTGGATGTAGATGCTGACGAAGCGGATGTAAAACCGGTTGCATTAGAACAGCCTACGGATACGGTAGTTGGCGAAGACGCAAGCGATGTAAAAGCTGACGCAATTCCTACAGAAGCCAACGTGGAAGAAGGAGTACCTTGTCCCGCTCCGAAGAAATCCACACGGAAGACGAAGAAGGTTGAAACAGCCTAATATTGGAATAAGAACCCGTTGCCAGGTGCAACGGGTTCTTCACTGCATATCATAGGAGGATAGATTGGAAAAGAAACCAGTAGCTACTAAACAAAAAGAAATGATGGAATATTCTTTTGCGGTAAATACCGCATTTATGCAAACTAACAATGCAAATTATAAACCAATGAAATATAAATTAATTAAAGTAAGGAGATAAGTACGATGAAACCAGCAGAAGCATTTGCAATGATTCAAATTTTAAAATGTGCCGAGCCGAATGAAACGACCATTCCAGCCTATGAAAAGGCAATGCAGACCAATTTTAACTTCGGCCATGACGAAGATGAATGTGAAGACGATAATTGTGATTGCCATCTCAATATCAGCGTAGGCGGATTGGTGACATGGCAAGATTGCTCTTCTAATTATTTGGAGCAGTGTGTGCCCGGTACCATTTTCCGTGGGATTGACAAAGTAACCGGCATGCGGCAGCTTTATGTGATTTTGGCGAAAGCGCCAGCGATGATTTGGATTCCGATTTCAGATGAGTCAGAACTGATGGGTGCGGTTGCGAAATACCATTTTGATACACAGGAATGGGAACCGGTAGCCGTAGAACCGTTAGCAGAGATTCCGAATGTGATGGAAGACCATGCGACATTGGGTTCTTTCTATCGGATTACAGATTTGCTGGGTACGCCCATTGGAATTCTGGGCGACGATGAAGAAACCGTAGATAATTTGACAGGTATATATAGAGCGGTGCCCGATGAAATTGAGGGCGGCATTAAATTCTACTCCGCCAATTTCATGCTGGAAAATTTAACGGCGTTTGGTGTGATGCCAGACGAATGGCGTGAATTACTGAAGCACGAATTAGGCGAAGACATTTTTGAAGAAGAGGAGGAACCTACCGTGCCAACAGAAGTAACTGCAATGAAACAGACTGCTGAAGCAGAAGTGGATCAGGGTGAATACACATTTTCCAAGATTCAGCCGTTAGATCCGGCAACCATGAAACCGGTCGGAGAACCGATCGTGATTCAGGATGAAGCTGGTGATCCGGACCCGTCCAAAGAGCCGGAACGAGATGCGGAAACTGATTCCATTTTAGCCGCTGTAGATAAAGAATTGGAATAAAGACACCTCAGCTTTTTAACTCTTATCATGTGCCTCAGATGCGTCATAGACGTGTCTGAGGCACTCATCCTTGTCCTAATCCGTTCTATTTTTTTATGCCCACACTATCGTATGAAAATGAAATTTAACTATACATCATTACAGTGTATTAGGACCAAAATACAAAAAATAAATAGGGGGCTTTGTAAGATGGCAAAATATGTAGATGATAAGATTGAGTATATTCAGGAAGATACGCTGAAAATCCGTACTCGGCCTTCCATGTATATCTCGTATAAGGGGAGTAAAGGCGCGTTACATTTGGCCAAAGAAGTAATAAATAATGCGATTGACGAGTGTATAAATAAAAAATCACCCGGCAATAGCATTTTAATTATCTTTGACGAAAAAGAAAATCAACTGACCGTTGTGGATAATGGGCGCGGCATTCCCTTAGACAAAGTAGAATTGGTCTGCACGAAAATCCAAGCGGGCTCTAAATTGTATCGAGAAGCCGACACCCAAGGGGTGGAAAATAAATCCTTTACTGCGGGTGAAAACGGCGTCGGAATTACGGCAGTCAATGCACTGTCTCATCTGTTCCGATTCGATATTTATCATAATGACCGAAAAGGGGTCTTCGTATTTAGCGAAGGAAATCTGGTGAGTAAAGAAATCACCGATATACCCGTACGAAAAAATGCAGTTGCCCGGCATGGCACGACGGTCACATTTGTTCCATCAGAAGAAATTCTGGGAAAATGTAAAATCAGTTTGAAAGAGCTACGGGACTGGGTAGCCAATATCAGCTATCTGGTTGATCCAAGCATTTCGATTGAATTTGGTTACTTTAAAAAGGGATCCGATGTAATGAAGTCCGAGAAGTTCCGGCATACGGATGGGGTAAAAGATTTGCTGAAAGATTTTAATAGCAAATCATTATTCGATCCCATCTATATCAACTTTAAAGGATCGTATCGGATACTGGACAATGGAACCATTGAGTTCCAAGAAGAGGATCCCAAACATCCGGATTTTACGTTGGGAGACGACATTGTCATTCAAGCGGCGTTTACGTTTAACCCAGACGTACATACGGATGAAGATAGTCACTATATGAGCTTCTGTAATTACGTCAATACCATTGACCATGGCGTGCACCTGAATGCCTGTAAGAAGGCCTGGTGTCAGTTCTTGGTAAAAGCGTGTAATGATGCACTAACCGATACAGAAGCGAAAAAATATCAAGTAAGTTTTGATGATGCCCGTGCTGGATTATTTGGCGTGGTCAATATCATGTGTGACAATCCACAATTTGCATCACAGACGAAAGAAAAAATCTCCAATGATGATCTCTTCCGTCCGATCAGCTGGATTGCGACTCGATATATTACGAAATTCTTTAAGAATAATCCGGCCATATTAAAACGCGCCATCACGTTCGTAAAAACGAATATGAAAGCGCGTATGGAAATCGGCAAAATTCGGAAATCCGAATATCGTCCGATTGACAGCTTAAGTGAAAACACGTTAAAATGTTTTAACCCGGCGAATGGAGACGGCTATAAGGAGCTCTTCATTGTCGAAGGGCGTTCTGCAAAAGGTTCGTTGGTCATTGCACGGGATGCCCGGACGCAAGCATTATTCTCCTTACGTGGCGTTCCGAAAAATACGAACGGGTTAAAGCTGGCTGAAATTTTAGCCAATGAAGAATTTAAATACCTGGTCAAATGTTTAGGGTGTGGAATTGGTCAGGATTTTGATATCAAAAAGTTGCGGTATAATAAGATTATCATCTTTACCGATTCTGATATTGACGGGTTCCGAATCGCTTCGCTGATTTGCACCTTCTTTATAACCCAATATCCAGATATCGTGACACGTGGTATACTGTATAAAGCCGTAGCGCCATTGTATATTATTGAAGATCCCAAACATCCCTATATCTTAAATAAGTCCAAGTATTATGAGTATTTTGCGGATAAGATGGTTCGCGCCATGACGGTCTATCGGAGTGGAAAAGAACTATCATCCAAAGAATTAAAGCAACTGATTATCCAGAATAGCGCATATCTACCACTCTTAAAAGCACTGGTTAACTATTACTCCGTGAATCCAGACATCATTGAGTTCTTAGTATTTATTATGGGCAGTAATGTAGATCCGAAAGCATTACAGCAGATGATCAAGAACCACTTCCCAGAAATGCAATTGACGAATGATGAATTCAAAGGCGTGTACCAGGGCGGTTATCAGATGGTATCGCTGGATAAGACCTTTTACACACGTTCCAAACGATTAAAAGAATTAATGAATCAAAATGGCGACAACGTATATGATTTTATCGATGAGAAGACCGGGATCTCGTTAATGGGGATCACGATGGGTCAGCTGCTTCGATATGCTAAACGGTATATGCCAGTCGTCAAATCGAGGATTAAAGGCTTGGGCGAAATGAATCCCGCACAGCTGTGGGACTCGTCTTTAAACCCCGAGACCCGAGAACTGATTCAGTTAACCTCTGACGACATTGATTTGGAATTAGCCAAGTTTAATGTATTACATGGAAAAGACGCAGATTTACGAAAAGAACTGATGCGAGAATATATTCTCGATATAGAAGACATCGACAACTAAACCACAAAAAGGTGCGTGCATTTCTATGAAATTCCCGTACGGGGTAGCGTATCCCAGTTTTTGGCGGTATGTAGATGAAGTGGATGGGAGAGATTTGGATCTCTCCTATCCGGTTCAGGTCATTAAAGCCGTCAAACGAGCCTACTTTGACAAAGGGGAGGACTATTTTTTACACAATGATGAATACAAAGTATTTATTCCTCATCCCCAACGAACCGTACCCTATGAAGTCGTACTCAAACCTAATATTTGTAAAGGCTTAAAAGCCTTCTTTCACGACCGGTCGTTTATCGTATCGGGCAAATCCTGTCCAACCTCGGACAAGCTGGCAGAGATTTTTATGGAACAAGACAAATTCTTTGCCATGATGGTGGAATTACAACGGCACTTACCAGTCATTGTCCACAGCATTAAATTAGGAAATTATAAGTATGCGGCGATTAATTTAGCTTCTTTAACTGAGACATTTAATTCGGAAATCATTGAGCTGATCAATCAGTATTTTGAATGGCATCCGTTTTTCATGCCGGATGAAGATATGCCCGGACGAACCAAATGGGTCAAATTCTTCATTGTAAATCATCGAAGCTATATTATGAGTCGAGAAGCCTATGTAGCCATTCTCATTTATAAGTTTGATGCCAATGAATATTATTATCCACCGGAAAAAGAAATTGAATTACCAAATCATTTAAAATTACTCTATGAGAATTATAATGTATTGCAGCGGGTTGATAAAGAATATCGGATTAAGCCGAGCGGTTCTTTCTTACAAGATTGCCGGAATATTATGCAGATGAAAAAAGAGCGCTTCTTTGATTTGAATGGGCTCATTGAATTCCATGATCTCATGGAATACGGCTATTATTCTGACAAAATTTTGTCTATCGAAGTGATTGGCGAAATTAATAAAATCTTTAAGCAAGAAGCCTGGCTCAAAGATTTCTTCTTAATCCTGTCCTTGTACTCCAATAAGTTCGTAGAATTGCAGCAGTCAACCTCTAAGGAACTGGTAGATACCAGCCGGCTGCATAACTATGACTTGTTTGTGCAAGCCATTCAATATTTAGATTCGATTTACGATTCCTTATTAGTAAAAGAACGAAACTGAAATATATATCATTTATCTGAGGTGATTTGAATTATGGCAAAGAAAGACTCTCATATTAAGTCAGTGGATGTAGCGTTGTATCACGATACGAAAAACGTGAAAGAAGCTAATATCGCTGATTTATCGACAGAGAATATGAAGATTTACGGAGCCAATATCAATCTGGCACGTGTCTTCCCTGAAGTACACGATGGGTTGAAATTGGTAGAACGACGTATTTTGTATGCGATGTACACCATCTGTAAAGCAACCAAGAAGATGAGTAAAGTCCATACGATTACCGGCGATGTGATGAAGATCCATCCGCATGGTGATACGTCTGTCTATGAAACATTGGTCCGCATTGCACAGCCATGGAATATGTTAATTCCCTATATTGAAGGGCAAGGCAACTTTGGTACTATCTCCGGGGATGAGGCAGCCGCCTCTCGTTATATTGAGGCCAAACTATCCGAATATGCGATTGACTGCTTCTTTAGTGATTGGGACCCGGAACTGGTATTGATGGAAGATACGTATAATCGGGACCTGAAAGAACCCGTGTATTTACCAACAAAATATCCAAATTGCTTACTGAGCTATAGTGATGGCTTAGGCTTTGGCCCAGCTACACATATATCCACCTTTAATTTTCAAGAAGTCATTCAGGCAACCATCGCCTTGATCAAAGATCCAACCTATCAACCATATCTGATTCCCGATATTACGACTGGGTGTCTGATTGTGGATGAAGGAAAATTCAAGGACATTTGTGATACCGGGCGTGGGACCTTTAAGATGCGAGCGGAGATTATCAAGAATGATGAGCTAAAATGCTTGGTCATTAAGAGCATCCCATTCCAAGTATCCTTATTATCCATCAAGGAAAAAATTAAAGAACTGGTAGAGAATAAAATCATTAATGGCTTCAAAGCGATGAAAGATTATTCAGCGACGAAGATTCATTTGGAATTGTATTTCCGTCCGGAAGTGGACTTGGATAATATCATTAGCATTTTATATACCAAGACCCGCTTACAGGAAACCTATCCCGTCCAGATGAAGATGGTAGACGATTTTGCCATTGAAGATTTTAATGTGCGAACTGCGTTATTACGCTGGATTGATATTCGATTCCAATTCAAACGAAAGAAGTTTATCAAACGATTGGTTTCGTTAGAAGAACGAAATCATATTCTCACGGTATTGATTATGATTTTAGATGGGGAAAATGGAGAAAAGACGCTCAAAATCATTAAGAAATCTGACCAAGACCAAATCGTAGATAAATTAGTGAAGACCTATAATATCACGACCTTACAGGCGCGAGAAATCTCAAATATGCGCTTGAATGCGTTTAGTAAAACGGCATTAGCCGGATATAAGAAAGAGCTGAAGGAGAACCAGGATCTCATTAAGTCCTATACGAAAGTGATTCGGTCACGAGAAGCCATTGACGCGATGATTGTAAAAGAGCTGGAAGAAGGAATTAAGAAATATTCCGCGCCTCGTCGATCTCGCGTGGTCAAAGCTGTGAAAGAATATAAGTATACAGACTATGATGCGAAATTAATCTTCACCAAGTTAGGCTATGTAAAGAAGCTGAAAGATGGTGTGAAGAAGATTGGTTCCTTAGCCGAAACCGATGCGCCGGTTGATGTAATTTCCATCAACAATCGAGAAGAACTTGTTATCTTTGATAAGCGTGGGTCCGTGCATACGATTGAAGTTGGCATGATTACGCAGGACGACTTGACAACGATTGGAACGCAATTGAGTCTGTATTGTAATTGCAACGGATCTCCGGTTAGCGTATTCCGGCGAAGCGACATCACAGATGATACGGCGTTCGTGTTTGTTACACGGAACGGGATCATCAAGAAGACCACAGCCGATAACTTTGCCTTCCGGAATTCCATTATCTCCATTACCATTAAACCAGATGATGAGTTGGTCAGTGTGATAGCCATTCGAAAAGATATGGAAATTGTAGCCTATACGTCACGTGGCTATGGCTTACGATTCCATACGGATGAAATTCCAAATACCAAACGCATGGCCGTTGGTGTGATTGGCATGCCATTGATTGAAAACGATTATGTGGTAGGGGTACAGGAAATTCATAAGACCGACCAGGCCTTATTCATCGTGACCAATAAAGGCTATGTGAAAAAGTGTTCCTTAGAAGTCTTCGGCTCGAAGAAACGAAACTCTATGCCCGAATCGTTGATTCCTGTAAAGCCAAAAGACAGTGTATTCACGATGCTGGCGGTGAATGATCGAGACGAAGTCAAGATTATCACCATGCGAGAAAGCTTTGGATTGCAGATGAGCAATCTGCCGATGGAATTGAAGTATAAAGAAGGTACCAAATTAGTACCGCTGAATCATAACGATGTGATCGTAAAAGTCCATACGTAAACCGTAAACTTGTGGAATACAATCATACATCGTAACAGTAGATGAAGCTGAATCATCGCTTCATCTACTGTATTATTCCGAAGAATGTGAGGTGTGTCGTATGAGTAAAAAAGAAAAGAAAGAAGAAAAGCCAATCATTGATGTGATTCGCATGATGACGAGTAAAATTCTGGGAAAAACCAGTTTAATTCATCAGTGCGATATCAAGAAAAAGCGGGTAAAGCTGGCGCTGGGCGCACGGATCAAACGGCTGGTAAGCGTGGTACTCAGCGTGAAAATCAAGAATAAAATCTCTATCATCACGCTGAATCTCTGCGGTTACAAATATCGGCTTTATGTAATGACTGGCAAAGTATTGCAGGCCATTAAAACCGGGCTGATGTATGTCAAAGCCAAATTGTTTGGTGACAAGAATGAGCTGAAGAAGATCAAACAGATCACCATCACGAAGAAAGAATACAAGAAAATGAAGGCCCAAAAAGAACGAATGCTGGGCTCGTTCAAGCGGTTTAAGAGACGAAAGAAAGGCAAAGGTAGCATTGGATATTCTGGGATGAAAGGAGGGCCGTTTGGTTTTGACCTTGGTTACAAGGGAGAAAATAAGAAGTTATTCAAGAAGCACAAATTTAGTTTCGCACAGTGAGGCGTGAGAAAAGCCCATGCTTGCGCAAGCATGGGCTTTTGACTTGTCAGAAAGGGGCAATTAGTATGGGTACGACAAGCGCAATTCGAATTGATGAATTTATTCCGGGCTGGCGAAAGGCCCAGTCCTCCTCTGGAATTACGGTAGAAGAAGTGGGATTCTTTCCCTATACCGTTTCTAAGTTGGTAAATACCAACCAGATGACCGACATTGTCGGAAAAGTAAAAATTAAGAATCGGTTTTCCTATCAGATCCAATTATTTAAGTTTGAATCCTTGGGGATTCGTACGCACTGGGAATCTAAATTCGTACTGATTTTCCAAGCGAATACCATGTATGTGAATCAGAGTAAGACGCGAGATCACGTTTCCATTACGATTAAAAATCGTATGTCTGGAAAGGCTGAAACGGCTGAGTTGCCATCGTCTTTTATTACGGTAAATGAAGACGAACGGCTGGTGACAATCGAAATAAATTCTCGCAATAAGCAGTATGAAAAACTTCGTCCGCTTCGGAGATTATTGGTGCAGGCATGCAATATGATGCGAGAAGAAGAAGCCGAAGGCTTTGAAGTTGGATTTGAAGTTATCATCTCTTTCATTGACGAAGTAAAAGAAGAATATGACAAAATACCCAAAGCGGGCCTGACGGATGGAGTCCGCATATTTCATCCGAAAAAATCAAATCTGGAATTGATTCTAAAGAAACCGGATATTGGAGATCCGAATACGGTATATAAAATGCGGAAATCCGGCCGGTACTATCATTATAATGACATTTTGAAAAAATGGGTCGAATTATTTGAAGTACAAGAAAAATCTACTACGGAGGAACCAACCTAACATGACAGCAAAAGAAAAAATGCAAGCCTATCTCAAATGGTGTCGCGAACATAGCTTACCTGCCTTTGTACCGGAGAGCAATATATGTTTTCATTGTCATCGTCCTATTTTTGAAGATGGTGACAAAGGCCCGAAATATGATAGCTTTCCAACATCCTGCCCACATTGTCATACCACGTATTGTGATTAAGGAGGTTATGGAATGACATCCGTTCCCTATTTGGAGATTCATGATTGGGAAAAATTAGTCCTTCATCTCGCGAATGGAATGCGAGTCGAAGGACGGTATACCGGACTACGAGTGCGGCACGAAACCGTACCGAAGTCCTATCACGTATATGAAATTCGTCACAGTGACGAAGGCGGGGATATGTGTCAGTTAAAAACGCATGTATTAGTGAATCACGACGGTACCTTTGTGTGCCGTCGTTCGATTCCCGAAGCCTTTTTCGGTGTCGAAATCATTGATTACGCATTTGAGGAGTAAGTAACAATGGAAAAGCCAATTTTGCAACAGTTTAAAGAAGCCAGCGATGCGATTATGACATTATTAGCAGACCAGAGTGAAGAGCAGCGGGCCCATGGTACCGTAGGCATCTGCATGATTCAGTATGTTGAAGAAGATACGGGCATCACCAAAGAAGCCCGTACGATGTACCATAAAATCGTAGATAAATACTATGCTATGCTTAAGTATATGAATCAGATAGCAGAGGGCGAGGACCCGGAATTTACGAAAATGACAGACGATTTTAAGAATGAGTGCTACCATTTCGATGCATTCGTCCATAGGCACAAGATTAATTATGAAACCGGCTTTAAGATTACCACAGACGGCGTAACGAAACGCTATCGATTGGACCCGGATACGTTAGCGCCTATTGAAATGGACGATAAAGATATGATTATCAAAGACTGCCGGACACACAAGACATAAGAATTGCCGGATGGGTGCGCATCCCATCCGGCTTCTTTTTTCCGCTTTCGCGGAATTCTTCTTATCTGGAATCCACGGCGCATCCGGTTCGCCACAATAGCCTATCGTGTGTGCATAAAAGGGTTGCACGTGGCGGCATAGATAAAGGCCGACTCGACACGACTGTTCATACGGCTGTGACGCAGCACCTATCCAGATCCGAAAGCAAACCAACCTGGGGCCGCGCGTTGAACGCAGCGCGTCCGCAGCCCATCTACAGGCGCCTTCGATACTTATTTGTTATGGGCATAATAAAATACTATAAAAATGAGCAAATTCATAATAGAATTTGCTCATTTTGTATTATGCTCGGTCTTTCCCGGCATTCAGCACGTAGTTGATAAAGGAACGAATTTCCATCTTCCCATTAAAATAGATATCATTAAACTGGATTACGTTGTAGATGATGGTTAAATGGCGCTGGTCTTCCGGAACTTTTAAATATTCCTGATAGACCTTTTCACATTTATCCAAATCACGCGCAATCTGTTTAGCTACTTTGGGGTCGATATCTTTAGATTTCAGTTCTTTTCGTAACCCGTCAATCTGCGACACAATGCGGGTCTGATCCATCGGATGTGGATCACAAATGCAATTTAAGCAGCACCATAGTAAATAGAGATACTGGTTATACACATTCTTTGCGTTTTCAGCTTTAAATGCAGGTAAACGAAGCTGTTGCTTGTGCATCTGATTAATCCCAGCGGTTAAGGAAGGGCCATAGCCATAGGCAGTGGCAAAGCTATCTGCAAAACTTTCACCCGCATAGCCACCCAGCATATCCATAAAATGATGGAAACGAAGAATTTTTGGGGTAAGAATGTTGGTAAACAGCATAGAAATAACCTTCTTTACCATGGACCATTCAATGGAATCCTTTTTGATTTCTTCCGTGGACTTATCAAACTGCGCCAGTCGGTTTTTCCACATGGGCTCAATGTCTTTCCGATGGTTTAAAATGAATTGATCATTCACTTTCAATGACGCTTTTGCCATCTCTGGGGCATAGGCACGGTTCAATATCAGATTGGATCCTTGAATGACCTGCCCTGCTACACGCATGTTTTTATCTACGTTGCATAAGAGCGAAGAGCAGGCCCACACAGTGGCCAGAAACGCATCTCTGGAACGATCGGTGAAGACGGCATTGCCCATTCGGTCGGCTGCTTCTTGCCCATATTTATGAATCGCGTCTAAAATATCCTGGTCCATTACGGAAGAAGTTAATTTGGCCCGTGTTACGATTTCACGCCAGCGTTCTTTCATTCCTTTGACCGAATTAACAACGTGCAACATTTCGATGGGAATCATCACATAATCTAGCGCAGCGACTAACGTACTCATCGGTGCGCAGTTGAATTGATGGCCAATTTCATGAAGAATAAAGGCCATAATTTGGTCGGCTTTAATTCCAATATCTAATACGCCACAGTAAATCCCGATAACGCACAGATAGTTATGGTCTGCATCATAATACCCGCCATCATTGGATTTCAATGGCAAACGAGGCATTTTTGAATTAATGAGTTTTACAATCCCATTGGTTACGCCAAATACGGAGACAGCCGGCTGGCCCAACCAATGGACTTTTACTTCGCCAAATCCAAATTGGTCCTGTAATAAGGATTCCAATTTTCGATTTAACGGAGATCGATTGATTTCAGCAGCTTCTACGATTCGCTTTCCAATCTGATCGGATTTAAATTCTTTCATGATATCACGAATCACTTTTTCTGCCGCTAACAAGGTTTTCGTTTTTCCAAAGTAACTTTCCGTTACCGGAGTAAAAGAAGTAGTAAGCATGAGAATTCCTCACTTACAATGTTGATGTATAGTTACAGTAATGTCGGATTATATAAGGTTTGACAAAGGCATAAACAAAAAGCAGAAGGAGGTCAATCTATGCCTTCTAACACAAAATCAATGAACGCACTCTTGGAAAACCTGTACCCTGTGGTAGAGGGAACCTTGGATGCCAATCCAAAAAATGTTATTACGTTGCAGAAATCTGTTTCTGCTTATTTAGATCGAAATATGGACCGTCTGACGACAGCCGGTCCGTTACGGCGAAACTTTTTCAGTGAGTCAGAACGTAAAGAGCTCTACTTAAATACGGGGACTAGTGCGGAACTGGTTAGCCGCGTTATTGCACAATCTGCGTATATTCGAGCAAATTGGTTCTATATCAAAATGCCGTTCAATATTGTGTGTGCCATGGCGATTCGATATGCCAAATTGCATAAGTTGGAAGATTTAAATAACTTCTTAATTATGTATTTAATTCTGAGCATCTATCCCATCATGCATGCTAAGTTTTTCCCGTTCTTGCCCAAGCCGGAAATCATGGAATATACCATCAATAATTTATCGAATAAATATAAGCTCAAACAAAAAGGCACCGTATGGAATGCCTTATTGGATACGGCAATGGTGTCAGACAGAACGTATTCGGATGCGTTACTGCGGGGCACTGATAAAGATGTTTGTACATATATTGAATCCATGTATACCCGAATCAATGCCTTGCTAAAGAAAGTTTGGCAAGCGTATTATCGGAATGAAAAAGAAAAAAATTATATGGGCACGGAACAGGATTTACATGATGAAACGACATTGAAGACATCAGAATCCAATTCCTTCATTATTGAACGAATCGTACAGTCTGTTTCTATGAAATTAGCGATATCCGGTCCGGATATGAAATTGGTCGAAGCATGTGCCAAAGTCAATGATGTTAGCTTTAATGATATGCGGTCTACGATTAATCAGCTATGTGCCGATAAAGCGAATGCCGCAGAGATTAAGAAGATGATTACCAATATCATGATTCTCTTCTTAACAACCGGGCAACACAAAGCACAAGAAGTCCATTCCGATAAATTTATCTTGGGATGTATGGGCATATATAAAAGTGCCAATACCGGAAATAAGCTGATAATTGAAATTAAAAAGAGCTTAGACAAATGGTTAGCGAAATATTCGGAACGATATAAGAAAACAAGTCGTATTGCGACACTGAATAGTTTTCGGAAAGCATTATTCATGTTTTTCGTATTTACTATCCAAGCCAACTCTCCGGCCTGATAAACCGGAGAGTTGCTTCTTTTAAGTATACATCGTATTATCGAGTTGCAGTTGCAAAGCAACTCAGAAAGGGGATATGTGATATGAAAAAAGTATCACAAAAAGTATTTGATGGAGTCCGTCAATTATACCGGATGGTTGAATTGGACTTCGAGACAAACGGTATGGAAGATCGTGTCAAGATGTATGGAGCTGAAGTTGGAAAAGATGTATTAATTGCGTCTTTATACAATGATGATATCTCCACATCCATGTCTGTCATACCAAACCATGAAATCGTGGAATGTGACGGCAAGTACATGATTGCACCACGTGACGTAACCGTGAAGATTCCGGAACCGGTTATGGAAGAGAAGTTGACAAAAGATCTTTCTACGGACGAATTAGAGAAAGAAATTGACAACTTCCCAAGAAACACCAAGTCGATTGAGGATGCCCGGTTGGCCGCCATTGAAGCATCTGATAACGACAACACCATCCAGCTGCGGGGGCTACCAGAGGATGGCGATGGGGAAGACGTTCCCAGTGATGTAGCAAGTTACATTGATTCCTTAGTGGCTGGCAAGACGGATACGCCGCCTCCGGTGAAACCGAAAAAGCCACAACAGAAATTGGCACTGAAACCAAGCGCTGTGAATCCGATTACCAATCCAGATCCGAAACCGGATATTCAAAAAGGTAAACAGAAGAACACAACGCCACCGGCCACGAATGGTTCATCCGCGTTTGGCGGTTGGTAAACCAGCAATCCATGACCCTAACTGACTTGATCAGTTAGGGTTAATTTTTTATTTAAACCAGCACAAACCCATAAATGAAACGCAAATTATACATGAAAGTAGGTTTGTTCCTATGGCGTTTACCAAGCAGAAGAGAGAAGAAATGGAACGCGTCATTTATCAAACATTTGACAAACTGGATCCGAGTGGTCGAAATACCAAACGGTATAAAAATTTTTTTGGGCAGATGGATGATAAAGCCTTTCAAAAATTCTTCGATCGTTTTTTTAAAGACACATCCGCATATCTGGTATGGGAAACCGTCGGATATGAGAATGATTTAGACATGCAACATATTAAAGATGCAGCGGCTTTCTTAAAAGTCCCACTGTTCGAATATGTGATGCAGCCCGGATTTGACGATAGTGAAGAAATCGTCAGCTCCATCCAACCCGTACCGGTTGGGTATATTCATATGAAACCGGTACAGCAGATGGTGCGTAAGAAAAATAGCACCTCTGTGTCCGTAGACCGAAGAGATCCTCGCACCGGACAAGTGTCTGGGGAAGACAAAGACGTACAGTTCTCCATTGATGAAAATTATGGCTTGATGGCACACAATGCCAAAGAAGTCATGAAAGAATTCTTATCGGTTCGCGCCGATGATATGGTGATGAAACAGGAAGCCTATTCAAACATCCGTCGAGATGGGTATATGTCCTTAGCGGACTTAACGGATGAGCCAGAAAATAAGACGGCATTAAATACCTTAAATGCCTACTTATTGGCAATGCACGTAAAGTCCGATATTGTAGATGAAGGCTATATGCTTCGTAAAACCGTACATGAAAATGAAAGGAGAGTGTAACCCGTGAAAGACCCGAATACGACCGTTGGAATTGTAACCGAAATTGGTGTTTTTGGCGATTTACCAATTGATGATCCAACCGCCAAAGAAATTTTAACGGAAGAAGAAAAGAAAAAACGCAAGAAAGGTGAAGAGCCGGTGGAAGAATCCATGGATCTGAGTCAACTTGCGACTATGATTTTAAACAAACAGTGAGGTTGAGAAACACTATGAGTTTAAAAATTTTTCATTTATCCAATGCAAAAATGATTTTGGGAGACGGCCTGAATTTTCTGATCGTATCGACGGAAAAGAAAGCGACCGTAAACATTAAAATCGGCGAAGCGTTAGCCAAGCAGATTTTAAAAACTGCAACCGGATTCCAAGCCAATGTCATTGCGGCATATAATAATTATGGAATCCAAGCAGTACAGAAACTGGCCATTGTAGAAGATGGCGATGCAGAAACTGCGGTAAGCGTAGTAGCTGACGTAAATCATCGGACCAGTGTAAAAGATATCGGCTTTGTCGTATATGGCGAAGCGGGCACCATTGAGTTATTCGCAGCGGATGCGAAAAATTTGCTTTCCTATCTGGAAAAGAATGGTGCAGAAAATGATCCAACCTATGGTCTGTATCGTGGGATTATATTTACGAAAGTGATTCCGGATACGGACGAAATGATGTTGGATATCGCGTATATGTTAACGGCAACTGTGGGTGACTATCCGACAGGTACCGTCTTCATTAAGAAAGATGGCATTGTAAATACGATGGATACCGAAACTGGCGAACTGGAACCGGTACCGACTCCGGAACCTCCTGGACCGCAGCCGGAACCTGATCCGGAAGACGCTTCAACCATTCCAGATTCGGAAGAAAAAGAACCCGCTTCGGGAGATATTGGCGGCTCTGATGTAGCAGAAGCACAGGTATGGGATAACGCAGTAAGCGGCGTACTGAATGCAGTCGCTACTGAAGAAATTTCCGTTGTCAATTCCACATTAGCTGATGGCACGCTGAAATTAACGATACAGGAAGGAGCGTGATGACAGATGTCAAAAGTTATTTTAAATAATTTTAAAGCTTCCGGCACGTTAACTGCAGCACAGCATAAAGCAGCCTTTGGTAATGCTATAGTCTCCATTAATACGCCGGGCGATGTGTTAATCAAAGATTCTGTATTTGATGAACCGGCTTATAACGCAATTGAAATTGGTTTGGCTGCAGCGGCTACGCCGCCAAGTAATGTTACGATTAAAAACGTAGACTTCTCGGCTGGCTTGACCAATAATGCCATTACCATTTTCGCTACGCAAGATGATGCAGTCATCACCATTGAAGATTGCCATTTCGCCAGTGTTTCAAACGCACTGCGTCTGTCGAATCGGACCAATGCGAAAAATGTACAAGTATATATTAAAAACTGCACCGTGGATCAGTGGGAAGCCACACCGGAATATGCTGGGTTCTTGTTACTGCAAGATTATACTTCGGCATCGGCCGAAGATTTCATTGAGAAGAGCCCGTTCGCTCCAGATAAACTGGCCATCCATTTCCAGAATCTGAAACATGGTGAGCAAATTGTTACGCCGGAAGATCTGACCGCTGCATTTGGATGCCATACGGCAGATCAGATTGGCTATATGTATATTGATAAGGCGTCTGGAACTGATCGGATGCCAGCTTTTGATGCGGATATTTATCCGGCTATTACGTTTGAGTGAGGTTAAATGATTATGGCTTTACAAGTAAAAATGATTTTAACACATGTAACCGGTGCCGCGGATGTTTTATTGCTGGCAGACGGTAAAAAATTTGTCATTGTGGATGGCGTACATCGTTCTCATCTGGTAACGGCCGTTGATGCGGCTGAATTAGTACGGGAAATGACTTGCATTCGCAATGCCGTAAAGATTGAAAAACTGAAACTGGGCCGTGCGTTAGCACCGGCTGAAAAAGTAGTTGCGCTGCTGAATGCAGATGCGACAATTGAAGACGAACCGGCCTATCAGATTCTGGCTACGGTGATTGATACCAAGCCGATTAGCGTATGGCCGTTAACAATCATCAATGAAAAAGAAGTTATGGTTCTGCCGACTGGTGCGCTGGATGATATCATTGCCTACCTGGTCGCACAGGGTGTAGAAAAAGCTCCGACCTATGGTAAGTATGATAAGATTGAATTCGTAGACGCGTTACCAGCAACCAAAGATGAAGATGACAATCCGATTGCAGTTCCGACCGGCACCGTATATGTACTGGATAAGAAAGATGGCGATAAAAACGCTGGCTCGATCTGGAAATATGATGGTGACAAATGGATTCTGTTCGATGACGATGCGGTTGTTGACGTTACCGCACCATCCATTGTGGTTAGCGACGAAGAAAACGAATAACCCCAACCTTGGCAACCAAAAGAAATCCCTTAGGATAGTAATATATCCTAAGGGATTTTCTTATGCTTTTTATAAAAGCATGTTTTGTGGAGTTACTTCCGATGTCGCAACTGAAGCGTCATGGAATGCTTTCATTAATTTATTTAAGTACGAAGTCGAGATATCGGGAGAGGTCAATCCAATATTTTGGATTTGGAGCCGATAAAATAAATCACCGGCGCATTTACTGCAAAGATTTTTCGAGCAGCAATACAGTGGGCTACGCATATTCACAAATTTGCCAAAATACTTGGGAGCTACGTCAGGAGTCAAGCATATGAGCTTAGAACCATCGACAATCCAACGATATTTGACTCGTTTGTAATTGGATTCTGTTAAAAAGAATCGACGCGTTTTCTTAGAGCCACAGTCCGAACCGCGAGGGTCCAACACTTTTGTCTGGTATACGGCAAATAATTTTTTGGTATAGTAACCAGCTTCTGCGGTACCGATCGCTTTCGGATAGGCACCCGATACTACCTGAGAACCATAGGAAGCAATTTCATCTTTTCGAATGCCTTCGCCCAATGCGTTCTTCAGCATATCAAATTTCTTGGTTACGTTGTTCCACACCAAGCCGCGTACGACAAACATATCCCGGAAATTATTGTAATTTCCACGAGCCCCGGAATCATATAGGTCCAAGCCCGGATCGCCTTTTAAAATTTCTTTCGTTTTCGTCATAAGTTCTTTTTCAATGCGATTGCCGGTTGCCAATGCATCTTTGCCTTTTAAATCGTCCGCATGCTCTTTAAAGAGTTTATCTTTCAGCTTCTGGATTTCCGGAATGGGGGCTACGGTGCGTTCTGTGAAAGAGCCACAGAATACGCTATGCATGGTCAGCGTCATCCATTGAATGCGATTATAGTAGCGAGAAAATACATCGGCGGTGATTTTTTCATCCAGCATGGCATTGGCAATGGTTTCTTCAATCCGGCCCAGTACTTTTTTCGTAATAGGCTCATTGATGTAGCCAAATAAATGCTCTAATCCATCTGCAATTAAAAATTTATTGACGACTAATCGACCCAATGTGGTCGTAATTTTTTCTTTGTTACGTAATTCATTCGGAAGCAGCACCACTTTCTCATTGAATTGATACTTGGGCTCTACTACCTTTTTTGTTTTAACATCATAATGCCGGCAAAAATTATCTCGTAAAAATGTACGGGTAATATCAGAAAACGGCATGGTGAGAATTTGTTTTTTCAATACGTCTGCTTTTGCCATAGTTTTATCCACCTCAATGGCTTTTTGTTAGTTACTTGAATGTACAAGCCATAAAATATACCAAGACGAACACGAAAATTCGTCTTGGTATATAACGTTTGCCATTATGCGCTGTATACGCGATAAATCAGCAGCAATGTCTTTGCGTGCTGTAAGGGCTCGGAATCGAAGTTGAACTTGGAGAACAGCTTCACGTTTTCATAATGATAGCCATCGCCACCGGTATTCGCGACTTTACGAGCCGTGAACAGGCCAATGGTATTTACACGAGCTTGTTCGATTTCCCCGTTCATTTCAAACCATTCGCGAATGTCTTTCTTTTCGAGCTTCAAGTGCATTTCGACGAAAGTTTCAATGTCTTCGGTACGGTCGGTCATGTATACGTCTTCCGTGACTTCCGTACCGTCTTCGCCTTCCGCTCCATCGCGCCACAGGCTGCGGATAAACGGTTCAGATTCAAATGTCTTGCCATAGTATGCATAGTAGCCATTGCCCAGGTCTTTCATCAGCCAATATTTCTCAGCGTCATCGCCGGTCAATTTGCTGGTGACCACACGGAACGGAACCATCTGCGTGGTATGCATATTCTGACCAATTTCTCTTTCATAGTATTTTACGTCGCGAACGGAGCCAAATGCATCGCCTGCGCCGCCAATACCAACACCCCACAGACATACATAGTCGTCTGCCGGCAGCAATTCAGTAGCCGGTTGTACGGCCGGATCAATATCTGCAATGTTATTAATGGTATCTACCATCAACTGCGAGCGCACATTCCACATCTTTTCCAGAACGGTAATGGCGCCGCCGAGCACAACCATGTTGTGTTCCATGGAGAACAGCACATCACCAAATTCGTCAATTGCAGTGATGCTGGTCCGGAACGAAGGTTGCTCTTTTTTAAAATCTTCCATTAAAACCAATGAATCATTGATTTTCTTTACTTCATTCATTGTTTCGGAGACCTCCATCTATAATTTTTTATGCATAAAAATTGATTACTATGATGTTTTTTGTTATTCTTCCTCATAAATGCGTAGCGTGTCTTTGAATACCGGTTTTTCATCTTTTCGATCATGGATGGTCAACGTGGCATTCGTTACGGTTGGATCGTCCGTAAGCATTTCTTGTTCTTTTACGACAAACTGCGCATCGATTTGCTTCAGCAGATCACGAATCTGATGGAAGTGATCTTTGAATATTTTATCGTCTTCTTCGATTTCCATATACATTCGATCACGGAATTTTACTCGTTCTGACGAATGTTCAGCCATCTTCATCGATTCTTTAGCGGAAATATAATCCGTCAGCATCGTACTATCTTTAAGCTGCATCTGTTTGTCCATATTCCGCAACGAATCTTCCAGCCGCATCCAATCATAGAGTTTAAAGTTATCCATATAGATATTCATAATAAACTGATCATGGAAATGGATTCGTTCGGTATCATGCTCTTTCATATGCATGGTTTCTTCTGCTTGAATATGGTCAGTCATCATATATTTATCTCGAATTTCATTTAACTTATCTATCATGAAGATAAGGTCTCTGAAATTAATATGGCTGTATAATGGCAAATCAATTTCCAATAAATTGCGTTCAAACGTATCTTTCCAATGCCATCGTTCGCCAGAATAATCTCGGATTTCCATGGTATTGCGAAGCGAATCCAATAAATCGCGTAATACTAATCGATCTTTTGGAATCATTACCGCGTTAATCCGAAGTAAATCCCGGAAATAGAGATGGAAATAATCATATAGACGCATCCATGCAATAAATCGATAGGTTTCATGGAAATTGATTTTCGATGTAATTTGTAAGGTGGCCAGTACACTATCGATCCAATCTTTATACCAACGATTATGCTGGTACATTGGATCTTTTAAGTCAATCTGGGCATAGGCCAATTCCACAACGTCCAATAACTTTAAGGCCGTCAGATAATGGTCACTAAAGAAGAATTGTACGCCGGAGTTGACGAAGTCTACCGTATAGGATTTAAAGAAACGAATCAACTTCATTACGAATTCAAAAATCGTATCGGCTCGGTTCGCATTCTGTAAATACTTATAATCGCTCAGTGATGCAAATTTTACAAAGATTGCATCAATGTAGTAATCCAGGGATTGCTCCCGGTCTTTAATCTTTTTCCATAAGGTATAGAGTTCCGGATTAATTTTCTCTAATAAGTTAGAGAATGTCCAGGTCGTATTGGTATCATCTGTTGTAATTTTTAAGCAACCATCGGTTAAATTGGAATTCACAATAGAAATTTCATCACGGGCTGTCAAGACCACTTTGCCATCCATTGTATTATTCCAAACCTGTACTTCTTCTACATCGCCACTACCAATGATACCTGCAATTCGTGCTTTATCTTCCGTATTCGGAATCAAATGATTCTCTGCCGGAATGGGGCGTTCATCTCCATATTCACCATCGTCTGGAACTTGTTCTCCGGTTGATGTATTGATAATGGACGTTACACCCGCTTGATATAATTCAGACGTATCGATTACGGTTAATAACGAACGATATAATTTTCGATATTCATAATAGGTCTCTTTGTCTTTCGTTGTATAGAGATATTCGGTAATCAGTTTTCTGAATTCCCGAATGTTCGTATACATATAGTCGACTTCCTGTACGTTGGTGGCGCGCATATTTAAAATATACTTCGTCAGTGTCGGGTCGACGTGATGGTATGCCAAGGTTTCTACTTCCGTAATTTCTGCAAAATCCTTCCAACCATCGGCGGTCCATTTGATAATCATGTCATCGCCACGCACATGATACAAGCGGTCGATAACCAGGTCATCAATGGGAATCGTTGTGGCAGTATAAATATCAGTAACTTCACGGAATTTACCGGAGCCGATATGCTGATAATATTCATAATGTTCTCCACCGGTTACGCAAATATAATCACCGAATTCCAAATCAGTGGTGTTAAAAATGGATTCGCGTAATCGAGATAAATCTTTCTTAAAATTAAATCCATATACACTGGCAATCCGACGGGGTTCTAACGGAACTTTGCCATCTAAGCCGAACTTAGACGCGCCCATGGCGGATAAGAAAATAACCAGGTCGAATAGATTTAATTCATGTGATGCGATCTTCGGAATCAACACATTGATTTTCTTAAAATCTTTTTGATCATCAATCATCATCCGAATCGTATGGCATACTTCATACATCATTTCGACGACTTTAATGGAGACGTCTAAAGACATATATTTCGTAACCAAATGATTGTAGTTAGTGGTATAAATTTTTTCCATCAAGGCATCATCATTGATCCAGTATGGATCTTCGGCAATGATGCTGTGATAATTCATACTGTTTCGATCATCCGTAATCGCCGAGTTCATATCTTTTTCTTTCAGATTGATCCGCTGGAAATGGAAATCGAACATCTGTGGATAATCGAGACGTACTTCTCCAGTATCCGGATCAGTTACATATTTGAAAATCGGCTGATTATGGGTGTCTAATTTATGGCGTTTTACCAGATAATATTTATAAATATTGATATCAAAGAAGCCCAGTAAATACGATACGTCATAAAGCACCTTATCCGTTGCTTTGTATTGCAGCAGATAATTCAAGTTCTTCGCTAACGCGCGCTGATAACTCAAATCCAGATCTTCAATATAGGGAATGGAATAGGATTTAAATAAGTACTTAATCAATTCCGCATCGTAAAAATCACGGGTCAATCCTTGCTTATAAATATTGGAAATCAGACGCTGAACTGCCATAACTAAGATACAGAATCCGATAAATTCGTCATACCAAGCAAAACTGGTTGCATATTCCGAATTGTATACAGCCACCATGTAGTACGTACGAGCTTTGTCATAGAATAAACGAAAATCGTTTAAAATTACACTTTCCACCTGTATACTATTGATATACAGAATGTCATAGTTATTCGCCGTACGTGCATCATAAATGGAAATCCGTTGCGTACCCAAAAAATTAAGATAGCCTTTATTCGGGTTCTTTGCTTGGACCTGTTCTAACAGCCCCAACGAACGCATGGAGCTGATATCTTCATTGGACATTTTGTGGAGGGGTACATCCGTTGGGATATCATATTCATTTTCCGGACAATACACCCACTCTGACGGTGTTTCACCAAACGGTGGTTGGCCGTTTAACATACGATAGTAGTCATTTTGTTCTTCGTAGTTGTCAATAATAGAAGCTTTTTGCAAAGCCATTACTTTTTTACGCATCTCTCGGGGAATACGCTCTTTATCTTCGATATACCACCCGATGAGATTGGGTTCTAAACCAGCAGCCAATAAAACATCGGAGTCAAATTTAATATAGGAATCCCATAGGTCTCCATAATCTATGACGTTGATATATTTATCGGCAGCTTTTGTCATGTCTACGCTGGTTTCAAATAAGCGGGCGGCTTTACTCCGTTTTACTACCATGGATAAAATGATAGTTTTCACTTGGTTGATAAAGTTGCCCATTTGGACATTTTGCTGGAGCAAGGTCAGTTCCCTCCTATCTCCAAAAATATCATTTATACGTTTACTCCAATGTGCGTATGGACGTAAAAAAATAGTTGCAGACAGTATTCCCGGCCCATGCCTAAGAGTAGGCCGGGAAGAGATTATTGTGTAAAAAGCAAAGGAGAAAAATTGCTTACATGAAAGAGGTAATCAGTACTGTCTGCGCATAACAAAGCAACACATTGACGTTAAGTATTATAAAATGAGAGTATAATCAACAAGGCCCGATTCCAACTCTACAGAAAGGATGCCTTCCTCTGGTTAACTATAACCACTTAGAAGGATGGATATAATGAGTTATCATCTCCTACGATGAAAATACGGATGCCCTGCATCACTTGCCAGTATCTGCAAAGGCATAAGTAACTCACACTATTTTACAAGAAAGCAGATGATCGGGCCCTGCGATTACCGAAGGGATTTAATGTCCTCTGCGAGGAACGGTTTTTCGAACTTCTTGGCAATTTTGAACGCACGACGGGCTTCTTCATAATTGGCCTCCAGCTCTTCTGTAATCGAACCGGTATTGGCTGTCAATTCATCCAGAAGTTCATTCTTGTCATGATTCAATTTGAATCCGAACTGGTCGCGCTTATTGTTATAGAGTTTAAAAATCAGCCAGAGCGTGATGTACAATTTCGGATTGATATTGTCTAAGAAATCATATAAGATATCCTGCGTAGTTTGCCCGGATTCTTTCTGAATTCGTTTGATCAAGCACAGAAAGCGAATAAATGATTTGTGTGCTTCCGTATCCGCTTGCCAGTAATAAATATACCGAGTCCGGTTATTCAATACTTTTAAGCAACCATCGAGGTCCTTGCGAAGTCTCGTTGCTTTTTGCATCTTGACTTCCGTCTGAATCACATCCAGACGGTCTTTAAATTTCATTTGATTTAATTTCATATATCACTCATCCTCTGTTTCAAATTTTTCATCCAGTAACTCAATGGCTGTCTGATTCAACCGATGAATACCCGTTTCTTTTGCCAACTGCGCATATTTAGCTGCTTCATTATCCGGTAAGATAACATCTTCAATGTTCACCAGATAGCCACCATTGTCATTGGATTCGTTAATAATAACTGCCGTTATCCAATATTCATCAGCTGGCGGATTGCCTGTAATTGCAGCTGCCGGATATGGCGCTGTCAAATTTTGCAACCGTTCAATTTCTTTGATATTTGCTTCTGACGCATCTAACTTGATGGCCGATTCGCCCCCGTTGGCCATAATTTTCATCAGAAGTCCGTCCGGATTAATTTCATAATACACGATAGGCCCTGGAAGCCACCCGATGCTAGATATTGTATTTTTATCCAGCCATAAAATTTTTAATCCCAGCATATCTTTCATCCCCTTTCTGCTGTGATTCATTGTAACGAAGTATACCTAAAAAATATAACTTTACGGTTTTACACATAGAATGCCCTAAGGAAGTATATAACTTCCTTAGGGACATGCTTATGCCATAATGGATTCATTGGCAAAATAATAGAATTGATTGGCTTTCGATAACATGCCATTCGACATCTCGTGTACGGTCCATACCTTATGCTCATCCGCAAAGGTGGATAAGGAATCCAGCCGATACCGAATGATATCCAGAATGCCCCGAACATTGTGAAAGGTTTCCGGATTGTTATACGAAATCTTGTCATCGAATTCGGCTAATGCACTGTCTTTTGCGCCAGCTGCAATGGCAGCGCTATACGTCGCAGCCATCGGCAGCGCGCCTTTTCTTATTTCTTCATATACTTCGTCAATGCTATCATTTAAGAAATCATATACTTCATCCAGCCAGGGATGAACGGATACAAAATCTTTATCATGATAATTCCAATGCATAATTTTTACATTACGAGCGGCTAATGTTAATAAGCCGCCCAATTCATTTAATCGTGTTGCCATTTCTGTCTTGATTGCTTCATCCATGGCTTATACCTCCTGTACATCACGTACAATTGATCCCGAAGCTAAGAAGCAGCCGGGATTGTAGACGTATTTAATATCACGAACTAACATCCGCTCCAATGATTCTGGAGATAGCCGCGATCCATTTAATAATTTGACTTCATAGAATGGTTCAAATTTTAATAAAGGGACGGGAAATACGATTTTTGGAATCGGATGTATATCTAATTTGTAGCGAATCCGTGCTTTGACCTGGAGATAGGGACGTTTGGCCAGTTTCCCAGAGCATCCGACCCGACCCAGCACTTGGCCCGGAACTACTTTGTCTCCCAATTTATATTTAAAGGTGGATTTATATTTCAAGCAAGAATAGATATAGTCAATCTCATTGCACCGAACGGTGATACTATTGCCATACATATCATTTTCTCGCATGCCGAAAAAGCCACCATTAAAACTTTCTTTAGACAACCGATCCGGATAGTCGTCAACGATATCGACGATTTCACCATTCGTCATGGAACGAACCGGTTGGTCCCATAACACATATTCGTTGGGATTCAAGGTATACCGTAACGAATTTGAATAGGAACTCAGCAGATTATTGCGATATTCCGTAAATCCTTGGTACCGCATCGTATTTAATCCGAAAAAATTTAAGGAAAATGCAATGTCTGCGATATTTAAAATAGATACTGCTGTAAATTTATTTAAATTATAAATGTTTGTGAATGCGCTCATCACATCAATCGTGCTAAGTCGACTCCAGATTTCCTGTGCTGATGGATTGCACACCATTACATGATAGGGCCAGGACGATGAGTTCCCGGCAAGTGGCAGTCGCATCTTACGAGGTGGAAGTCGGTCGAGCATTTCTTGTACTATTTTATCCATGAAATAGCACCTCAACCAATTAATACTTTTCCATTATACATCAACACCAGAATGTCTTTTCGTAAATAATACTTCGGATCTAACATCAAGCCATAATGATTGCAAGAGACCAAATGAATTCGTTTACATCCTTGCATCCATAATTTATTGATTAAATCGTTTGCATTCGTATAGGTGGTTAACCCTTCCAAACTGCGTGTTGGCTGTATATATAAATTTTCTTTCAATTTATTACCATGTGAAAT
>Ga0310696_10001322_pt1 | contig 36239 bp, 30 predicted proteins | sample AusTroGonzalo_MG_4_FD_203885 | JGI IMG/M metagenome (GOLD analysis project Ga0310696, IMG submission 203885) | Bovine rumen microbial communities from tropical cattle in Woodstock, Queensland, Australia - Gonzalo_02 (v2) (version 2) | ecosystem: Host-associated > Mammals > Digestive system >... | reverse complement strand
TGCCCTTCACCGCCGGTGCCACGTTGCTGCTGGCCATGCTCTGTGTCGACGGCCAATTCGGCCTCTCGCTCAAGGGCCATACCATAAGCCGTATGGATGGTACTCTCTTGCTGGCTGCTTTCGCACTTTTCATGGTCTATACCTTCGCCGTCACGCGAAAGAGTGCTGGCAACATTGAATCCTCAGAGGCCGCTGTGGCTCCCGTTTGGAAGAGCCTGCTGTTCGTCGTTCTGGGCCTTACCCTGCTCATTGTAGGTTCTAATTGTTTTGTAGACTCAGCCACATCGGTGGCAGAGACCCTCGGCGTGAGCCAGAGCGTCATCGGACTTACCATCGTAGCCGGAGGAACCTCCCTTCCCGAACTCGCCACCAGTGTCGTAGCCGCCCGTAAGGGACAGTCAGCATTGGCCATTGGCAATGTCATTGGCTCTAACGTGTTCAATATCCTGCTTATCCTTGGCCTCACGTCGGTCATCTGCCCCATGCAGATAGAAGGCATCACCATCATCGACATGGCTACCATGCTCGTCTCCGTCGTGCTGTTGTGGCTTTTCTCCTTCACCAAGTTCAAGGTGGAGCGATGGGAGGGAACCGTCCTCACCCTTGGCTATGCAGCCTATCTTTGCTGGCTACTGTACAACATCTAGAATAATCGAAAATTCCCCAATAAATCGTAAATCGAAAATCTGTAAATCGTAAATCCCCAAATAAATCGTAAATCGAAAATCTGTAAATCGAAAATCCCCAAATAAATCGTAAATCGAAAATCTGTAAATCGTAAATAACCATGACTCCAATTAAGAAAGAGATAGTAGACAGCCTCATCGCTGGTCTTGGCATCAAGGACTTCGCCAAGGCCACCATCCGTGAGGTGAAGCAGGTGGCCGCCAAGGCTGAACAGCAGAGCGGCGTAGAGTTTATCAAGATGGAGATGGGCATCCCCGGTCTGCCCGCTGCTCAGGTGGGTGTCGATGCCCAGGTGAAGGCCTTGCAGGACGGCATCGCCCATTCCTATCCCGACATCCAGGGCTATCCGGAGCTGAAGCGTCAGGCCTCACGCTTCGTCAAGGCCTTCATCGGTGTGGACATTGCTCCCGAGGGCTGCGTGCCCGTCTGTGGAAGTATGCAGGGCACCTTCGCCTCGTTCCTCACCTGCTCGCAGGCTTCGAAAGCCAAGGACACCGTGCTCTTCATCGACCCTGGCTTTCCCGTGCAGAAGATGCAGCTGCAGGTGCTCGGGGTGAAGTATGAGACCTTCGACGTCTACGACTTCCGTGGCGAGAAGCTCGGCCCGAAGCTGGAGAGCTATCTCTCGAAGGGTAACATCTGCGCCATCGTCTACTCCAATCCCAACAACCCGTCGTGGGTGTGCCTCACGGAGCAGGAGCTACAGCAAATCGGCACGCTAGCCACCAAGTACGACGCCATCGTGATGGAAGACCTGGCCTACTTCGCCATGGACTTCCGTCAGGACTTGAGCGTTCCCTTCCAGCCGCCCTACCAGCCCACCGTGGCCCGCTATACCGACAACTACATGCTGCTCATCTCGGGCTCGAAGGCCTTCAGCTATGCCGGCGAGCGCATTGGCGTGACCTGCATCGGCGACAAGCTCTTCCACCGTCACTACGATGACCTGGCCGCCCGCTACGAGGGTCTGCCCTTCGGTCTGGTGTTCTCCACCCGTATGCTCTACGCCCTCTCGTCGGGCACGAGTCACTCCGCACAGTATGCTATGGCCGCCATGCTGCGTGCTGCCGTCGACGGCGAATATGACTTCCGCTCAGAGGTGAAGGTCTACGGCGACCGCGCCCACAAGCTGAAGGAGATTTTCCTTCGTCACAACTTCTACATCGTCTACGACAAAGACCTCGACCAGCCCGTTGCCGACGGTTTCTACTTCACCATCGGCTATCCCGGCATGACCAGCGGCCAGCTCGCCCACGAACTGATGTACTACGGTGTCTCGGCCATCTCGCTCATCACTACGGGAAGCCATCAAGAAGGTCTCCGCGTCTGCACCTCCTTCATCGAAGACCACCAGTATGCACAGCTGGAGGAGCGCATGGCACTCTTCGAGAAGAACAACTAACCGGCATTATTCCTCCCTTATGTGACATTATACTTCCGTCACGATGCCCTCGATGTAAGTCTTCAGGATGTTGATGCCCGTGCGGTTTTCGCCGCCCTGGGGTACGATGATGTCGGCGAACTTCTTCGTGGGCTCGATGAACTGCTCGTGCATGGGCTTGAGCACCTTCTCGTAGCGGTCGAGCACCATGTCTACGGTTCGTCCACGCTCCACCACGTCACGGCGAATGTTGCGTATGAGGCGCACGTCGCTGTCTGTATCGACGAAAATCTTCAGATCCATCATGTCGCGCAGCTTCTTGTAGTGGAGAGTCATGATGCCCTCGATGATGATGACGGGCTTGGGCTCTACGTGGATGGTCTCCTTCTGTCGGTTGCTCTCTATATAAGAATAGGTGGGCTGCTCGATGGCCTCGCCGTTCTTCAGCTTCTTGATGTGCTCGGTTAGCAGTTTCCAGTCGAAAGCGTCGGGATGGTCGAAGTTGATGGCCTTGCGCTCCTCGGGTGTGAGGTCGGAGGTGTCGTTGTAGTACGAGTCCAGGGGGATGACGGCTGCGCAATGAGGCGGCAGAGCCTTGGCAATTTTTCTTACGACGGTGGTCTTGCCCGAACCGGTGCCGCCTGCAATTCCGATGATAGTCATGGCGATTTACTATTTGACGATTTACAATTTGACAATTGGTCGTGGAGTGTTATTGGTTATTGGTTATTGTTTATTGGTACACGTAGTATGTTCCTCCGTCGCTCTGGCAATACTTGCGGAGCAATGTCTGGATGAACTCGGCATTATCGCGGACACGCTGCTCGTTGCCGTCGTAGCCGTTGATGAGCACGACGAGGTGGGTGGTCGTCAGCTGCATCTTCGTGCGCTCATGGTCGCTGGTGGGAGTGCCCACGCCACCTTCTGCATCGCGGTAGACGGGCAACCCCGCGATGTTGATCATGCCCCGACCGATGCCCTCGTAAGGCTCTCCCTCACGGCCTATGCCGAGGGTCAGCGTGTCGCCCACGAACTTGTCGGCATCGAAGCCTCCAATGCTGTACCCAAAGACGATGGAGGCGAGGTTCACCAGGTCGACGAGTGTGTCACGCTGGTACAGCTCCTTACCCTGCAGCACACGGCGTATCAAGGCCTCGGAGGCAGGACGGTAGCGCGAGGGGTCTTTGCCACAGGCCTTGTAGACCTGTCGTGTGGCGGCTATGCTCGTTATTTCCTTCAGCGACTCGGTGGTCAGTTCTTTACGAAACTGCTCACAACGTCCGTTGATTTCCTGCCACAGCTCCTCGCAGTAGGGCGTGTTCACCACCTGTGCATCGACGCAAGCCCCGACGAATACCGGACATACCTGTTCTATTTCATTGGAGACGATGACCTTCATGGCTGGAACTCTGTGTGAGGCGTTTCGGCGGGCCGTTCCGCCAGGTTGATGAGTATGTCGTCGCGCTTGCCGTTGGCGATGATGACACGTATGCCAGCCTTCTGCACGAGCGACGCTGTGGCATATTTCGACTGCATGCCGCCGCGTCCTGCCGAGCTGCGTTCCGTCTGTATGTACTGTGAGAGGTCTGTGCCGGGCGTCACCTTGTCAATGAGGCGCGAGGCAGGGTCATCGGGATGACCGGTGAAGATACCGTCAATGTTAGACAGCAGCACCAGCGTCTGGGCATCCATCATCTGGGCGATGAGGCCGCTGAGCTCGTCGTTGTCGGTGAACATCAGCTCGGTGACGCTCACCGTGTCGTTCTCGTTGACGATGGGCAGCACGCCGTTCTCCAGCATCACACGCATACAGGCCTGCTGGTTGCGGTACTGTTCGCCGGGACGGAAGTTCTCCTTCATGGTGAGCACCTGGCCCACGTGGATGTGGTACTCGCGGAACAGGTCGTAGTAGAGGCCGATGAGCTTTGCCTGTCCAAGGGCGGAGAAGAGCTGCCGCTGCTCCACGGAGTCCAGTTCGTGCTCCACTTTGAGCTCGCGTCGTCCGCAGGCTACGGCTCCCGACGACACCAGTATGACCTCATAGTCGTGCTGGCGCAGCCAGGCAATCTGGTCGACGAGGGCCGACATGCGCGTCATGTCCAGCCGACCGTCGGGACGGGTAAGGGCGTTGGAGCCCACCTTCACTACGATTCGTTTTTCCATTTGAGATTTGAGGGTTGAGATTTGAGATTTAATGTTACTCGCTCATGTTTTTGACGTAGGGCAGGTCGATGAGGTCGCCAAAGCCATAGAAATTCCTGGCGTTTTCTCCGAGAAGCAGCCGCTTGGCATCTTCGCTTATCTCCTTGCTCTTGGTGATGAAGTCGTAGGACATGCGGTAGGTGATGGCCGTGATGGTACGTGGGTAGTCAGAGCCCCACATCAGCTTCTCCCATCCCACCGTGTCGGCAGCTTCCTTCAGAGCCCGGATGGCCGAGGGGAAGGGGTAGAACTCCGTGTTGTAGAGCCAGGTGATGCCGCCGCACTCCAGGTAGACGTTCTCGTTCATCGCCAGGCACACCTGCATCAGCCACGAGGGATTGTCCCAGGGCGGCGAGGTGGGCTGGTCGGCCATGCAGAGGTGTCCGATGGCAATCTTCAGGTTCGGGCATTCCTCGATAACTTCGTTCAGCTCGGCGGCCTGTTCGTCTCCGTCCTTCAAGGTGATGGAGAGCACTTTCCCGTTCTCCTCCATGAACTTGAACATCTGCATCATTTCGTCGGAGAGCAGGCTGCGGCCCAGCAGACGGTGGCCGGGGATGGCCATGCCGGGGAAGGCGTCGTCTATGAGCAACTGGCGTGCCTGTTCAAAGAAACCGTTTTTCAGATAGTCGGCCATAGCGAAGCAGAAGAACCGGTCGGGGTACTTCGCCTTCACCTCGTTGAGGTAGTCGTTCTGAAGTCCGTCGATGAACTCCTGCACCACGACGGCTGCGCTGACCTGTGCATAGTCCATATTGGAGAGGAACACCTCCGCCGTGTTGTGCCCGTCAATCATGAAGGGCGGCAGCATCTGCCGCTCCTCACCCAGGAACATCGCCCGCCCGTTGGGCAGCGGCGAAATCCGTTTCCCGTTCCACTCTGTGTCCTGCGTGTACCACAGGTGGCTGTGTGCATCGATGATAATCATGCTACTATCAAATCGAAAATCGAAAATACGTAAATCGAAAATAACTTAGCTGTTTTTCCAGCGCACGAACATCTGGTCGCCGATGATTTTCTGTACCTTCTCCACCAGTTCCTCGTCTATGGGCTCGTTGACGTAGGCGATGTTCTTCAGCACGTTCTTCGGGTTGGCGCTACTGAAGAGTGTTGAGGCGATGCGCGGGTTAAGGCTTGTAGAGAACTGTATGGCCAGCTTGTCGATGGGATAGCCCTGTTCGCGGCAGTAGGCGGCGGCACGTGCACAGGCTTCTTTCAGAAGTTCTGGAGCGGGGTGCCAGTCGGGTGTGCCTCGGTCGGAGAGCAGTCCCATAGAGAAGGGCGAGGCGTTGATGACGCCTATGCCATGCTGCTCGAAGAATCCCAGATAGTCGGCCAGCAACGTGTCGTTGAGTGAGTAGTGGCAGAAGTTGAGGATGCTCTCCACTGTGCCCTCCTCCGAGTGCTCGATAACCCATCTCAGGTTCTCCGGCTGCAGGTCGGTGATGCCCACATGACCAACAACTCCCTCGCGCTTCAGTTCAACAAGTGCGGGCAGCGTCTCGTCGGCAATCTTCAGTAGTCCTCCGGGCAGGGCGGCCTGGAACTCCACGTCGTGTACATTAATAATATCAATGTAGTCCACGCCCAGGCGCTCCATGCTCTCGTAGACGCTGCTGCGTGCCCGCTCTGCCGAGTAGTCCCAGGTGTTGACGCCGTCCTTGCCGTAGCGTCCCACCTTCGTGGAGAGCACATAGCGGTCGCGCTTCAACTGTCGCAGGGCCTTGCCCAGTACGGTCTCGGCCTTCTCATGACCATAATAGGGCGACACGTCGATGAAATTGATACCATTGTCAAGGGCAGTAAAAACGGCCTCTATGCCCTCTTCCTCTCGGATGCTGCGGAACACGCTGCCAAGGGAGGAAGCTCCAAATCCAAGGTTCGAGAGGCGTAAGCCTGTACGGCCTAATTCATTGTAAACCATAGTTGATAACTGTTTTGTATATTTTAGCTGCAAAGGTAGCAAAAATTCTGAATACGACAAATGTTATTATAATTTTTTTATGGTTTGGTTTCTTTCCCGGTGACCAAAATAATAGCTTTAGTGTTAACATTGTAATTAATTATAGTCAATTAAAAAGTAATATTATTGTTAATAACGTTAAAATTAACAGAAATAATTAACTTAATTGATTCGTGCTTCCTAGAATAATCCTTATCTTTGCATCGTCAAAACAAACGACGCTGTGCATAGCGCCGACCAAAAGAAGGAAAAAATGAAGAAATCAACGATATGGATTATTGCCGTGGTGATGGGACTCTCGTTCCTGGGGCTGCTTTTCGTACAAATCTCCTACATCGAAGAGATGGCGAAGATGAAGAAGGAGCAGTTCGACGAGAGCGTCTACCGTAGCCTCTATCAGGCATCGCGCAATCTGGAGATTAACGAGACGCAGCGATACCTGGAGAAGGACGTGAAGGAGGTGGAGCGCAAGGCCCTGAACCAGGACTCCATCATCGTGAACAGCCTCGATGGCAGCATCCAGCACCAGCACCAGTTCTCCGTGTCGACCGACGACGGCACGTTCTATCAGGAGTTCGAGCTGAAGACCTTCATCAGCAAGCCCGCTCAGGTGCCCAAGGCAATGATTATGCGGTCGGACAAAGACCAGATTTCTGAGGCCGCGAAGTCTCTGCAGGAGACGGTACGTAAACGCTACGTCTATCAGAAAGGACTGCTCGACGAGGTCGTGTACAATATATTATATACCGCCAGCGAGAAGCCACTCAAGGAGCGCGTGAACTTCAACCTCCTGGACAAGGACCTGCGCCAAGAGCTGCAGAACAATGGCATCAACATTCCCTATCACTTTGTGGTGCTCACATCCGACGGGCGCGAGGTTTACCGTTGCTCTGACTACACCGAAGAGGGTTCAGACTTGAGCTACAGGCAGGTGCTCTTCATTAATGACCCGGCCTCGAAGCGAGGCGTGGTGAGGATTCACTTCCCCGACATGAGCTCCTACATCTTCTCCAGTGTGAGGTTCATGATTCCCGCCGTCATCTTCACCTTCGTGCTGCTCATCACGTTCATCTTCACCATCGTCATCATCTTCCGGCAGAAACGCTATACGGAGATAAAGAACGACTTCATCAACAACATGACCCACGAGCTGAAGACGCCTATCTCAAGCATTTCGCTCGCAGCACAGATGCTTAACGACGAGTCGGTCAGCAAGAGCCCGTCGATGATGAAACACCTGGGAGGCGTTATCCGCGATGAGAGCCGCCGACTGAGATTCCTTGTGGAGAAGGTGCTCCAGATGTCGATGTTCGACCAGAAGACGGCATCGTTCAAGAAGAAGGAACTCGACCTCAACGAACTCTTGGAGCAGACGGCATCGACATTCTCCCTGCGCGTGGAACATACGGGAGGAAAGATAACCACCGAGATAGAGGCCGTGGACTCAGCGGTATATGTCGACGAAGTGCACTTCCAGAACGCCATCACCAACCTCATGGACAACGCCGTGAAATATCGCAAGCCCGACGAGCCGGTGAACATTCACATCCGCACCTGGAACGAGGGCGAGCACCTCTGCTTCTCCATCCAGGACAACGGTCAGGGCATCAAGAAGGAGAACGTGAAGAAAATCTTCGAAAAGTTCTACCGCGTTCATACCGGCAACGTCCACGACGTCAAGGGCTTCGGTCTCGGACTGGCCTACGTGAAGAAAATCATCAACCTGCACGAGGGTGAGATAAAGTGCGAGAGTGAGCTGGGTAAAGGCACGAAGTTCACGGTAACCCTGCCTGTCCTGAAGGAAGAAGCCTGATCTCCCCCCCCATAAAACCCATTAACCCCATTAACCCCATAAAACCCATCAAACCCCATAAAACCCAATTATTCATTAACCCTATAAAAACTCAAAGAATTATGGAAGACAAACTGAAAATCTTACTTTGCGAGGACGATGAGAACCTCGGAATGTTGCTTCGTGAATATTTGGCCGCAAAGGGCTACGAGGCAGAGTTATGTCCTGATGGCGAGGCCGGCTACAAGGCTTTCCTCAAGACCAAGTTCGACATCTGTGTGCTCGATGTGATGATGCCTAAGAAAGACGGCTTCACACTCGCACAGGAAATCCGCAGCTCCAACCCGGAAGTGCCCATCATCTTCCTCACCGCCAAGACGCTGAAGGACGACATCCTCGAGGGCTTCAAGCTCGGTGCCGACGACTACATCACCAAGCCCTTCTCTATGGAGGAGCTTGTGTTCCGTATCGAGGCCATCCTGCGTCGCGTACGTGGGAAGAAGAACAAGGAGTCAACGCTCTACCACGTCGGAAAGTTCACCTTCGACACCCAGAAGCAACTGCTCTCCATCGGCGACAAGCAGACTAAGCTCACCACCAAGGAGAACGAGCTGCTGGCCCTGCTCTGCTCACACGCCAACGAGATTCTGCAGCGCGACTTTGCCCTGAAGACCATCTGGATTGATGACAACTACTTCAACGCCCGCTCTATGGACGTTTACATCACCAAGCTGCGCAAGCACCTCAAGGAAGACCCGCAGATTGAAATCATCAACATCCACGGCAAGGGCTACAAGCTCATCACGCCTGAAGAGGATTGAAGATAGAAGAAAATGTGGAGGGTGTGTCAATTGACACACCCTCCATTTCAAATTAGGCCTATCCTTATTTGTGGGATTACATGAGTCCTGTCCTTACGAATACGGACTGGCACGGAATCCTGTTTCTATGCGCGAGCCTTCTGTACGTAGCCAAGGGCTTCGCGGCATTTGTCGGTTACGTACTTCCAGTCGCCAGCCTTTACCTTGTCTGAGGGGAAAAGCTTTGAGCCCATACCCACGCAGAACACACCAGCCTTGAACCATTTCGTAAGGTTCTCCTCGTCGGGCGAAACACCGCCGGTGACCATAATCTTTGACCAAGGCATCGGGGCTTTCAGACCCTTCACCATGTTGGGACCTACGACGTCGCCAGGGAACACCTTCGTCAGGTCGCAGCCCAGCTCCTGAGCCTTGCCAATCTCCGAGACGGTCATGCAGCCGGGGCAGTAGGGAATGAGACGACGGTTGCAAACGGGAGCGATGTCAGGGTTGAACAGCGGGCCTACGACGAAGTTAGCACCCAGCTGGATGTAAAGAGCAGCTGTCGGAGCATCGACCACTGAACCAATGCCCAGTGCCAGTTCAGGACACTCCTTATCAGCCCACTTCACCAGTTCGCCAAACACTTCCTGGGCGAAGTCGCCACGGTTAGTAAACTCGAAGGCACGGACGCCTCCCTCATAGCAGGCCTTCACCACATTCTTACAAGTCTCCAGGTCTTTGTGATAGAACACGGGAACCATGCCCGTGTCGCCGATTTTCTTCAATACGGCTATCTTATCGAATTTTGCCATCTATTTAATTTACGATTTACGAATTTACGATTTACGATTTGTTACTTCTTTCGTTGGATTTACGATTTACGAATTTACGATTTACGATTTGTTACTTCTTTCGTTGGATTTACGATTTACGAATTTATGATTTGTTACTTCTTTCGTTGGATTTACGATTTGTTACTTCTGCTAGTTAATGGCAGTCCATCCATTTTTTGTTTCATTGTGATGATGGAACTGGTGATGATTCTAAGCAACTGCTGGCACTCACCATAAATATCTGACACGTTTTCCGGGGGTAAAATTTCACAAGCCATTATCATGTCAAGCCAGTGGCAAGTCTCATCAAGTTCTTCCTCTACCATCTTCAGCTTATTGATAAAGTCCTTATCTGATTTCCCCAAACAAGCTGCTCTGTAATTGGCAGCTGGCGAAGTTCCCGACCTGATAATCTGACGCGCTATGGTGACGGAGGCAAGGTCGTTAGGCATTATCCGAACCAAATTGACAATGCTAATACTAAAAGTTCGAAACCGTGCCTTCAATTCCAACTCCGTCATTATGACAAAGGTATCAAATTGTAAATCGTAAATTAGTAAATCGTAAATTCATTTTATCTTTGTACTCTTCCGCTGGCATTACCGCCGGCCAGTGCTTCAACTTCATCGATGGTGACGAGGTTGAAGTCACCGTTGATGGTATGCTTCAGGGCACTGGCAGCCACGGCGAACTCAAGGGCTTCACCTTGTGTCTTCTTCGTGAGCAGACCGTGGATGAGACCACCAGAGAACGAGTCGCCACCACCTACACGGTCGATGATGGGATTGATTTCGTAACGCTTGCTCTGGTAGAACTCCTTGCCGTCGTAGATAAGAGCCTTCCAACCATTGAACGTAGCGCTATAGCTCTCGCGGAGTGTCGATACGACATACTTGAAGCCGAACTCCTGCATCATCTGCTTGAAGATGCCCTCGTAGCCGCTAGCATCGGTCTTACCGCCTTCCACATCAGCATCGGGCTTGAAGCCAAGGCAAAGCTCTGCGTCCTCCTCGTTACCGATGCATACATCGACATACTTCATCAGGGGGCGCATGATGCTGATAGCTTTCTCGCTGGTCCACAGCTTCTTGCGGAAGTTCAGGTCTACGCTGACGGTGACGCCGTGACGCTTGGCAGCCTCACAAGCCAGACGAGTCAGTTCGGCAGCCTTGTCAGAAATAGCGGGCGTGATGCCGCTCCAGTGGAACCACTGAGCACCCTCCATAACTGCGTCGAAGTCGAAGTCTGAGGGGTCGGCCTCGGCGATGGAACTATGGGCACGGTCGTAGATAACCTTCGAGGGACGCATCGAGGCTCCCGTCTCGGCGTAGTATAGACCGATGCGGTCTCCGCCACGGGCCACGAACTGCGTGTTTACACCATAGCGGCGCAGGGCGTTGACGGCAATCTGACCTATCTCGTGCTTGGGCAGCTTGGAGACGTAGTATGCCTCATGACCATAGTTGGCCACGCTGATGGCTACGTTGGCCTCGCCGCCGCCGGGGATGATGCGGAAACTCTCACTCTGGATGAAACGGTCGTTGCCTTGAGGCGACAGGCGAAGCATGATCTCGCCCAATGTTACAATTTTTGCCATAGTCTGGATGTTTGATTTAATGAATATTAGTTGGTTATTTATTTGCAGCGACAAAAATAGTACTAATTTCCGACATGAGGAAAAAACTTTCCCCAAAAAATATTAATAAGTCACAAATCTAAGCTACTCGTCGGCTTTTGGGGTGCGGGTGTCCCCACCCGCACTTCCAGATTATTATTTGAAGAGCACCACGCCTTCCTGTTTCTTGCCGTCCATCATAATCTTTAGCGGGTGGTCGAAGCGTACGTGGCGCACATACTCCGTCTCCTCCACGGCAGGCATCTGGTCGAGCAGCTCCTTACGGAAGATGCCGTCGCCGGTGTAGGTGTTGATGGTGAAGTAGCCCACGCCGAAGGAGGTAAGGTTCTGGAAGAAGTGCGTTCCCTGCGAAGGGTCTACGTGGTAGTTCTTCAGTCCCGTCTCTACGATGACGCGAGCGGCAGAGATATGAGGCCACTTTACGGGTATGCCCAGCCAAGGGTCACTCGAACCCCAGCGGCCTGGGCCGACAAGTATGTAGCCTAAGCCCCCTGAGTTAGAGGGCTGGGGGTCTGAACTAGTATCGTTGGGTGCTGCAGAACGTGTCAGGAACTTCCTGTTGAAATATTCTATCTCTGTGGCTATCTGTGGGTTATTGGCAGCGGTGAAGTTATCGTCGGTCTTGACGTACACCACATCATAGACATCTTCCGAGATACCATGACCAAGGGAGTTGTAGCTGCGCAGCAGGCAGTCCTCGTCGGGAATCTTCTGTAGGTCTTCCTCCAGCACCTGTTTCGAGTCTACGATGGGACGAATCTGCAGAAGGTAGAAGTCCAACATGCCATTACGGATGTTACAGGCCAGCTCTATCTCCACTGGCCTACGCATCTCCTCGGCACCGAATTTCTGCGACAACTGCAACAGTTCCGGCAAGGGGAAAACACCCTGCTGGAGCACGCCGCAGAAAGAGATAACCTTGCGTCCACCCTCGTAGATGCCGTCGCGTATGATTCCATCTACGGGGTCGTAGGTCGAGGCGATGTAGTTCAGCGAACCGTCCTTGTCGGCCTGTTTCACCCTCAGGTTCTTAATGTTGAAGCCATCATCGACAGACCAATACAACCCACCTCCAGCCCCTCCCGAGGGGAGGGGGGATTGATTACTATTGCTATCCAGGCTCCCCTCCCCTTGGGAGGGGGCGGGGGTGGGTCTTGTCTCCAGCGCATAGAACCTCGTCTGAGTCTCCGTCAGGGCCGTCTCCATTTCGCTCATCTGCAGCACCTGATGAGGATGGTAGGGTGAGACACGGAGCGTCTGGCCACCATCGACAATATACTTGCCAAGGCCGAGGGCCAGCGAGGCGATGCCCTCCTCAGCGGTCTCGTCGCCGATGGGGTAGTAGTTCAGCGAACGCAGCACGCCGGAGAAAGTGGGGTAGTAGAGGTCACCGTACTGCTGGCCTACGACTTCCTGGAGTATGACGGCCATTTTCTCCTGGTCGATGACGTTCTGCGTGGCGGTCATGTAGGCTTTTGAGTCTCGGTAATAGACCGAGGCATAGACGGCCTTGATGGCACAGGCCAGCTGGCGCAGCATCTCGTACTGGTCGTCCAGATAGGGAATCATATAGGTGGCGTAGATGCCGGCGAAGGGCTGATAGTGACTGTCCTCCAACAGCGACGAGGAACGCACGGCGATAGGACTCTTCACGGCATCAAAGAAGGTGAAGAAGTCGGCAATAAGTGCATCGGGAAGCTGTGCCTTTAGGAAGTGCTGCAGAATAATCTCGTCGGGGGCATCGCTCAGGGCTATCGACCAGAGGTTGTTATCATCCATGAACTGGTCGAAGAAGTCTGTACAGAGCACCACCGTCTTGGGTATCTGTACCGTGGCGTTCTCAAACTGGTTCAGTTTCTGGTGGCGCTTGATGATATTGTCAAGGAAGGCCAGGCCACGGCCCTTTCCTCCCAGTGAGCCTTCGCCGATGCGGGCGAAGTGGGCATAACGGTCGTACTTCAGGCGGTCGAAGACTGCCACGATACCGATGTTCTTCAACCGGCGGTACTGCACGATTGCTTCCAATATGATTTTGCGGTGGGCATCAACATCGGGCACCTTATGCCACGTCACCTGCTTCAGGAACGCCGACACAGGGAAGATGGCACGTGCCGTAAGCCAGCGGCTGATGTGGTTACGGCGCAGGTGGCGCATGAGCGAGTCATGGGGAATCTTGAAGATGTTGTCCTGCAAGTCTTTGAGCGACGTGATACGCATCACCTCCTCCTTCGTCACAGGGTCACGGAAAATGAAGTCTCCGAAGCCCATGTGCTCCTCCAGCAGATGGCGCAGGTCCACATTCATCTTCTTCGAGTTCTTGTCTACGAAGTGGAAACCCTCGGCCTCGGCCTTCTCACGGTTAACGGTCTCAGAGCTGGTCAGGATGAGGGGAACGTACTCGTCCCTTCGTCTTATCTCACGTAACAGCTTCAGTCCTGCCTCGGCATCGCCCTCTTCCACTTCGTGCAGACGGCCTTGCAGCGCATCGATGGGGAAACGTGTGTCGCTGATAATGCCGAGTGTGTTGTCGTGATACTTCTCGTAGATTTGCATGGCCTCCTCGTAGCTCGTGGCCAGTACCACCTTGGGGCGTCCGCGTTTACGCTGGGCAGCAGCGTGGGGGTTGAGAGCCTCGGTAGAGAAGCGCTTCGACTGTGCTAATATATAATTGTATAGGTTGGGCAGCATGGAGGAGTAGAAACGGATATTGTCCTCCACCAGTAGAATCATCTGCACGCCGGCCTCTGCAATATCGTGCTCAATGTTCATCCTGTCCTCGATGAGCTTGATGATGGAGAGGATGAGGTTGGTGTTGCCCAGCCAGCAGAAGATGTAGTCGAAGATGGACATGTCTTCGTCCTGCATACGACGGGTGATACCGTGGGAGAAGGGCGTAAGCACTACGCAAGGCACCGAGGGCTTGATGGCCTTCACTTCACGGGCCACGGTAAAGGCGTCGTTATCCGCATTACCAGGCATACAGATGACAAGGTCGATGTTCGTTGTATCGAGCACGCGCTGTGCTTCTTCGGTGGTACTCACCTGCGTGAACGACGGCGGGTAGCGCATACCCAGTTCCGTGTATTCGTCGAACACCTTCTCATCCACCCGTCCGTCGTCCTCGAGCATGAAGGCATCGTAGGGATTGGCCACAATGAGCACATTGAATATGCGCCGCGTCATCAGGTTTACAAACGACACGTCCTTCAGGTAGAACGTGTTAAACTCCTGCGGTATCTTGATTGTCTCTTCCATTCTGTTTCTGCGCGGATTATGCGTCAGCAAAGACCCTACCGTCTTCGAGGGTGATTTGAAGCTTGGTGTACTCACAATGGAAATCATGCTCTAGGCGGTCGAGGTAGCGGGCACTCTCCCACTTACACATCGGAAGGTCGTGAAGCAGATAGTTGCCGCAGGCCTCAGGACGTGTGGCGGGAACTTCTGTCTGCGTGAGAATCCATTGGAGGCACGCAATGGTCAGGCGTCGCATGTCCTCTACGGTGTACGTTCCTGTCATGATGATATACATACCTGTGAGGCAGCCCATGGGGCCTACGTACACCACATCGTCCTTTGCCTCCGAGTTACGGAACCAGGTGGCCATCAAGTGCTCCAGGCTATGCATGGCCGCTGGAGCCACAGCAGGTTCCTTGTTAGGCTCCGTAATACGGAGGTCGAAAGTAGTAAAACCTTTATCCTCACGTGAGACGTAGATGCCTGGCTTCAGGTGAGTGTGGTCGATAGTGAAACTTTGTATAACTTCCATTCTTTATGATTTATGATTTAATAAAGTCCTACTGTTCTCGTGCCAAGCTATAGAGGTTGTATTCCGGTCTGTCCACAATATTCTTTCCTTACGGGATTCATGTGTATGTAATCAACAATTCAATCTTGGCGGGGAAGTAGGGGATTAATTTGAAGCCATGATACTGATAACAGTGGCAATGTCGGCTACATCAACGGTGCCGTCGTCGTTCACGTCGGCAGACTGTCGCAGTTCTTCTGCGCTCCCTGCCATGACGCTGATAACAGATGCTATGTCAGCCACATCCACTACGCCGTCGCCGTTCACGTCACCGCGCAGATCGTCTGCTTCTACCTCAGGCTGGCTCTCCAGCCAGTTTATTTCGGCAATAGTCACGTCGCTGGGAGCGTAGCCCTCGCGTATAGCCATCACCTTGACCGTATATGTAGCTGTGACGTATAGTTCCTTGCCCACATGGCCGCCAATGTCGGAATCAACTATCATTGACTGGAACTCCACGCCAGGCGTGCTGCAATCGAAGAAGATCTCATTACCGTTAATGTATCTGATGGTGGGCTTGGCACACTGAGGCATGTCCGCCTTGGGATCATTGTCGGTGATAGCCACAACTTCACCAAATTTTCCCCAGTACTCGTTATTCCTGTACTTTGTCACTACCGATGACGGTACGTGCAGTTTAGCGTAATTGACGTATGAGTCCTTAAAGGCATACATCTGTTCCGGGGGAGTCAGGGCATAACAATAGACATCTGTCAGCTCTTCACACTTGCCGAAAGCATTGCTGCCGATGCTCTCCACGCCACTACCAAGAACGACGGTGGTAAGCTTCGGTCCCCAGTAGAATGCGTTTCCGTCTATCTTGGTCACGCTGCTGGGGATGGTGATGGATTTAAGCTCACGACATATTGGGAACGTTGACTCCTGTATTTCCTTCACGCCACTGGGAATCACCAGATTCGTAAGATCCATACCATTTACCGACACATACTGTGCCCATGCCACAGGATTACGGTTATAGTCAGGGAAATAAATCTGTGCCCAGTTACCCACGTCGGTGATGTCCAGCGTTATGAGGTTTGGCAAGGCATCGAAGGCGTTGCTCTCTATGTCGGTCAGACTACTGGGGAAATAAAGCTCCGAAATGTTCCAACACTCGTTGAAGGCGTACTCGTCAATTGTCTCTATTCCCTCGGGTATAGCCACATAATTGAGTGCCGTACAACCTGAAAAGGCGTTTTTGGGAATGACTTTAATGCCTTTACCCATAGGTATGGATGTAAGGCTCGTGCAACCTAAGAACACGGCCTCGCCCAGGCTGGTGACGCTCTCAGGTATCGTAAGCGATGTCAGGGAGGTACATCTGCCAAAGGCTCCAATTCCAATACTTGTCACACTATTCGGGATAAAGACACTTGTCAGGCTGCTGCATCCCACAAAGGCACCAGGGGGAATGGCTGTCAGGCTGCTGGGAAGGGATATGGAGGAGAGACTCGTACACAAATAGAAGGCACCCTCGCCGATGGACAACAGCCCTTCGTCCTCAAATTTTATGATGCTGAGGCTCGTGCATGCCTCAAAGGCACTTTCCCCAATCGTAGTAACACTACCAGGAATGACTATCGACCACAGCTCTGAGCAGTTCTTGAACGCCTCATTTCCTATGCCGGTAACATTGCATACCGTCCCCTCATACTCCACCGTGGAGGGAATCCTCAGGTTTCCTTTGTACTGTCCGGAGTTGCTCACTACAGTGGCAACCTTTGCCTTTGTAACCAGATTGTATGTGATGCCGCCGATGGTCGCAACACCGTTGAATGACAGGGCAGACATTGCTGCCGACAGCGAAAGAATGGTCAGGAATAATGCTTTTGTTTTCATGTTCTGTCCCTCCTATTATTTAATATATGTGATTTGGGGATTGGCGTTATGCCACACGAACTTGGCCGTCATAACCTCCGAATTCTCACAGCCCTTCATTCTGGCGTATGCCCTGACTATATATGTCGGCTCGGCCTGAATCCTGTTGGTGTTGTGAGCCCTCACGTTTGCGTCATCCACGAATGAGACAATCTCTGCTCCCTCGGTGTCACAATGGAAGGTTATCTTCCCTTTCTCATAGCTGACGTATGGTGTGGCACACTTCGTTGGCATATCGTCGGGCATGGCCAGTATTTCCTTTGCCGTTTTCCAGTAGGCTGCGTTCTTATATTTCTCTAACGATGACTCGGGGACATAAAGCGTTGCTTTGCGTATTGACGTCTGGCTACCGTCATAGAAAGTCCTGCTTGTGACAGTAGGAACATCTTTGGCCCGGCAGATCATCTCGGCAATCGCCTTGCAATAGCCGAATGCGTAATCATCTATTTTCGTGACAGTACTGGGAATGGTGACGGACTCCAAGCCGTAGTTGGAGGCAAAGGCCCGGCCTTTTATCTCTGTCACTCCTTCGGGTATTGTCAGTTCACTTATCATCTTTCCGTCCTTGTAGAGGCAATGAGAATATGACTGCGGATTGGAATAGGACACGCTTTCCTCGTCATTGCCAAAATTGATGCTGCACCAGGCTGCAATGTCGGTGATGTTCACGATTTCGAGGCCGCTACATCCTTGGAAAGCATTATAGCCTATGTCTGCAAGTGTTGGCGGGATGTTTAAGGTTTTGAGATTCTTGCAATTGTAGAAAGCCCGGTATCCAATGCTCTTCAGCTTCTGGGAAAGGGTTATGGTGCTAAGGGCCGAACATTCGCCAAAAGCATTGTCGCCGATGGAGGTCACACCGTCTGGAAGCGTAACCGACGCTAGCTTGGGACAAGTATAAAAAGCATAGTTGCCGATGGATGTGAGGGTCGAAGGCAGGCTTACGGAGACAAGTTCCAAGCGGCCCGCAAAGGCTCCCAGGCCCAGTGAAGTCACCCCTTCGGGAATGACGAGGTCGCTCACCACCTCCTGACCGTTATAGAGGAAGTGACTGACGTAGGCTATAGGACCGCTCCACACGTCGAAATAGTCTATTGAACACCATGCAGCCATGTCAGTGATGTTGAGTGTCTCCAGGGTGCAATTACCAAAGGCCAGCCGGTCCATGTACTTGATGTGGCCTGTCATGGTCACATTGCTCAGGCTGTAGCAGTTGTAGAAAGCTTGCGTCCCTATCGTTGCCTGATTTCCCGACATGGTGAGGTCAGTTAGGCTAGAACAATTCGCAAAGGCTGCCTCGCCCAAGTCCGTCAGCTGTGAGGGCAATGTCAGTGTCTCAAGCTGTGAACACTGATAAAAAGCTTCCTTGCCAATGGTCTCCACCTGGTTTGACAAGGCCAGTGTCTTCAGGCTTGTACATTTGTAGAAAGCCCGGTTTGCTATATTCCTGACCTTGTCGCCTATTGTCACCTTCTCCAAGTCCCACTGGGAAAAAATGGCTGGCACCGTCTCACCATTGAAAGTCACCTCCTTTAGGTTGGAACAGCCCTTGAACACATCGTTGCCCAAGGTTGGGTTGCAGTTCATCGTTAGCGACGTCAGACCCGTACAGTTCGTGAACGCAGTCTTGCCTATGTCTGTGACACTGCTAGGGATGGTGATGGTCGTAAGGCTGCTGCAGGCGTTAAACAAGTTGTAGGTGATCTGCTTCAGACCTTCAGGCAACGTGATTGAAGGAAGGCTGAAACACTGGGAGAAAGCACCGTGGCCAATCTCCGTAACACCTTCCGGAATGTTTACGGACGTAAGGTTAGAGCAGCCATAGAAAGCATCGATATCGATTTTCGTAATCGTATTCGGCAGCGTGACCGAGATTATCTCATCGTTTCCCGTGTTCTCCCCTTTGCAGAAGGCCCAGTCGCCGACTTCGTTCACAGTATATATATCGTCCACAAACCTGACAGCACTTGGGAAAACCTGACTGCCAGAATAATAGCCACTTGGGGGTCTCACGATTTTGGCTACCTTCGGGGTCGCGTCCGTGTCAACATAATAATACTGTTTACTTTCAGTAACAAGAGTGATAATCTTTGCATTTGCCAAAACAGGCAAAAGCATGATAGCAGCTAACGTCGTAATCCTGGTCATAGACTTATTATGTTTAATTAATCAAACATGTGTATTCTACTGTAAATATGCATATCCGTCTATTCGTCTATCGGCGTTTCTTCACAATGGCCATGACGAGGAGGACGATGACGAGGAGTGCCAAAATGGCGAGTGCCACGTATGCCAGCGTCTCGGTGGTGTCGAGCGTCTTTGGGAAGAAGCTCAGCGTGACTTCATGCTGGCCAGGCTCAATGCGGAGGGCGCGCAGCACGTAGTCCACACGGCCCAGTTCCACAGGCTGACCATCGATAGTGGCCTCCCAGCCTGGATAGTAAATCTCGGAGAACACAAGGATACCACCCTGATTGCTTTTCACGTTATATTTCAGTTCGTTAGGCTCATAGGATGTAAGCTCGGCGACTGCTGTGGAGTCCTGTACGGTGGCCTCGCCAAGCACGGTCTGGAACTGCTTGTCGGCTACGGCAGTATGTCTCAGGTCGGCATCCTTCAGCCCGTCAAGTTCCTGGTTGGCATTGTCCACGTAGTTCACTTTGTCCACGAACCATGCATTGCCCATAGGGTAGGGGTTCTGCACCTGGAAACTCTTCTCTGGCTCCTGAGCGTTAGCCAGAAGGAAGTACTTGGCGTTGAGCATGTTGAGTATATTCCAAAGACTGTCTCCATTCACCTGCGATAGGTCTCCGTTGGTGTCGCTGATGGCCTGACGCACGGCCTGTTGCTGTGGACTGATGTAAGCCTCGATAAGTTCCTGATAGCGGCGCAACTTGGCAGCATGGTAGCCACCGATGCTCTTGTGGTAGTACGATGTCTCGTTCTCGTTGAACAGGTTGCCGTTGAGGTTCAGCACACGATAGTAGAGTGCCGGGTCAGCGAGTATCTCTCGGTCGGCAGGAGTCAGCGGACGTATCTGCTGGCGCTCCTTGCGGGGCTTGAACATGTCGTCGTTCAGATAGCGCTTGTTCACCTGCCAAAGGTCAACGAGGCAGAGCACAACGAGCAGGGCGACCATAGGCAGGGCCTTCAGCTTCTTGGCGCGGTAAAGCATGATCAGCACGGCACCGATGGTGATGACGATGAACGACCGCCAGCAGTCGGCTGTAAACACACTCTGACGTGCACGGCTCAGGCTCTCCATGAACGTATTGACATCGGATGGTGGCAAAGCCTGACTGAAATAGGAATACTCAGCATTGGTGTAGAAGTCGAAGAACACACCGGGCAGCAAGGCAAAGAGCAGGCAGAAGCCGGCAGTGATGGCGTAGGCAATATAGATAGCCTTCTGTATCCCCAACTTCCCAACAATCCCATTAAGCCCATTAGCCCCATTAGCCCCATTAAGCCCATTACCCCCATCACTCACCCCAATCAACTGTTTAAGTGCCAGTATGGCCAATAGCGGAATGGTGAACTCTGCAATGACCAATATCGACTCCACGGCGCGGAATTTGGCGTACATTGGAATATAGTCGATAAAGAAGTCTGTCAGCCCCATGAAGTTCTTTCCCCAGGCGAGCATGATGCTCAGTACGGTGGCAGCCAGTAGGCACCACTTCATCGGGCCACGGACGATGAACAGTCCCAGCACGAAAAGGAACATCACGAAGGCTCCCACGTATACGGGGCCCATCGTTCCGTTGCTGCCTTCCTCCATGCTCTCTTCCCAGTATTGCGGCATCTGGCTGAAGAAATAGTTGTAGGGTATGACCTGTCCGCCTCCCAGGTTGAATGAGTGCTTGGCTCCCTCTTCCTTTACGCTCTCATTCTCTCCCAAAGCGCGAGTAGAAGTACCGCCCTTGGCATTGGGAATGAGCAATGTCCATGTCTCCCCGATGCCATAGCTATAGTCGGTGATGTATGAACGCTCCAGTCCGCTGTTCGTCTGGTTGGCAGCGTCAGCCTTCACCAGCTCGCTCTTCCCGCGCATGGTCACTTTGGAGTACTGCCACGTGTGGTAGAGGTTAGAGCCATTGATGAGCACGGCAAGGAGGACGCTGACAATACAGGCTCCCATGGCTTTGCCAATGTGATGATACCTTTTTTCCTTGATGGCATCGATGATGAACGCCAGCATGATGAGGATGGTGGGCAGAAGGTAGTAATAGGTCATCTGCAGGTGGTTGGCATGTATCTCCAGCGCACCGAAAAGTGCCGTGAGGATGAGTCCCCAAAGGTATTTCCCTCGGAAAGTGAGCACGATACCTGCAATCATCGGCGGAAGATAGGCCAGGGCCATCACCTTCCACAGGTGTCCAGCGGCGATGATGATGAGGAAATAGGTGCTGAAGGCCCATAGCACGGAGCCTAGTGCTGCCAAATGCCAGCGGAAGTCGAAGGCACGCAGCAGGATGTAGAAGCCCAGCAGATAGACAAACACGTACCACACGTTGTCGGGCAGCCACAGGTGGTAGGCTCTCTCCACGGTAGAGAGCGTGTCGGTACTGCTGTACGACGGAGCGATCTGATACGTCGGCATGCCCGAGAACAGCGAGTTGGTCCAGCGGGTGCGCTCGCCGGTCTTTTTCTGGTAGTCACTGGCCTCCTGGCCTGAGCCTATGCCGGCGGAGATGTCGCCTTGGTTGAGCACACGGTCCTCAACGTCGGCGGGATAGAAATAGGCAAACGCCAAGATGGCGAAAAACAGTACTGCCAGCACGTCGGGCAGCCATTGCTTTAATGATTTCATCGTTTTATGTTTAATTTACGTTTAATACAAAGAAATAAATGTAGGCGATGACTGCCACAATAACCGCCATGGCCACGGTCTTGACGATGCAGCTCGTCACCTTCTTAATGACCCAAGCCGCCAATACGATGACCACAAGAGCCGCAACGTAATACATCCAGTTATTCATATCTCTAAAGTCTAAAGTCTGAAGTCTAAAGTCTAAAGTCTAAAGTCTGCAGTCTATAGTCTAAAGTCTATAGTCTATAGTCTAAAGTCTTAATTCTGAAGTCAATGTTTAAAAATCAGTCTGAACGGCGTAGGTACTGGAGTCTCAAACTCCAGGCGCTCGCCAGTGACGGGATGGGTTAAGCAGAGCAACCAGGCGTGTAGGCAAAGTCTGTGCAGCGGGTCGTCGCCGTTGCCGTACTTCGTGTCTCCGCAAACGGGGTGTCCCATGTCGGCAGCATGTACTCGGATCTGGTTCTTGCGTCCCGTCTCCAGCCGGAACTCCACGAGCGAGTGCTCCGTCGTTCGGTCGAGGACGTGGAAGTGGCTGATGGCCAGCTTACCACCATTATCTACAGGCGAGGAGTAGGTGATGTAGGCCTTGTTGTCCTTTAACCAGTTCTCGATGGTTCCCTCGTCGTCCTCCATCTCTCCACTGAGCACGGCCACGTAGCGGCGGTCATAGACCAGCTGGTGCCAGTTGTGCTCCAGTATCTGCTCTGTCTCCATGTCCTTCGCGTAGACCATTAGTCCACTGGTGTCGCGGTCCAGACGGTGAACGACGTGGGCGGTGCACTTCTGGCGTGACTTCTTGAAGTAGTCGTCGAGTACCGTCTTCACGTTCAGCGTCGAGTGTCCGGCAGCCATTGAGAGGATGCCTTCACGCTTCTCCACGACGATGAGCCAGCGGTCTTCGTAGACTATCTTCACGTAACGGCTCTTGAAACCCTGCTGATTGCGCTTGGAGCGCGACACGGCCACCTTCGTGCCCGGCTGGAGGGGGAAGTCAAACTGTGTGACGGTCTTGCCGTTCACCTTGATGCCGCGCCCCTGAAGCGTAGCCTTCACCTTCGAGCGGCTCAGCCCGACGTTGGCCAGTAGAAATTCCAATAGCGGCGCAGGCTGCTCTACCACGTAATGTGCGTAGTCGCCCTGACGCTGACTTTCTGTATTTACTCGCATGATGTCCTGTTTCGCAATTTCGGTGCAAAGGTACAACAAAACGGCGAAATAGCCTCAAAAAACCTTTTGTTTTTTACCATATTTAGGGTTTTGCCCTTTTTCCCCGTTTCTGTCTCACAGAAAAGGCTTACAATCTGTTAATCTTCTGAAATTGCTTTGTCACGTCAGCATTATTTCTTACTTTTGCACGTTGAAAACAAACATATTCATTGGATATGATTTATAACGATACTTTCATTAAAGACGTTTTTGTCATTGAACCTAAGGTATTTAAGGACTCCAGGGGTTATTTCTTTGAGGCCTGGAAACAGCAAGAATTTACGGAGAATATCGGTGCGGTGAATTTCATTCAGGACAACGAGTCGAAGTCATCGTTCGGTGTCTTGCGCGGTCTTCACTACCAGAAGGGCGAGTTTTCGCAGGCCAAGCTGGTGCGCGTCATCAAGGGAACGGTGCTAGACGTGGCAGTAGACATTCGCCGCAGTTCGCCAACCTTTGGCAAGCACGTCATGGTGGAGCTGAGTGAGGAGAACAAGCGCCAGTTGTTTATACCCCGTGGCTTTGCCCACGGCTTTCTGGTGATGAGCGACGAGGCCATATTCACTTATAAAGTTGATAATGTGTATGCTCCTCAGGCCGAGGCTGGCATCCGCTGGAACGACCCCGACCTAGGCATCGATTGGCCTATAGACCCCAAGCAGGTGTTAACCAGCGAGAAAGACCTCGCGCAGCCTTTATTAAAGGATGCCTGGTTGTTTTAGCCCCCTAAGTTAGGGGGTTGGGGGTCTGAACAAGCGCAGATACCCTCAACCCTCATAGATATAGAAATAATAACAATGGTCTGGTTTACGCTTGTTCAGACCCCCAACCCCCTAACTTAGGGGGCTAAAAAAAATGAACATTGCAATTGTAGGAACAGGGTACGTAGGACTGGTCTCGGGCACATGCTTTGCCGAGACAGGTGTCAACGTGACGTGCATTGATGTGGATGCACAGAAGATAGAACGTCTGCAGAACGGCGACATACCTATTTATGAGCCGGGTCTGGAAGATATGGTGAAGAAGAACGTGAAGGCCGGACGACTGAAGTTCAGCACCGACCTGGCAGCAGTACTCAACGAGCAGGACATCGTTTTCTCCGCCGTGGGTACGCCTCCCGACGAGGATGGCTCCGCCGATCTGAAGTATGTGCTACAGGTGGCTCGTACCATCGGTCAGAACCTTAATAAATATATAGTTGTGGTGACGAAGTCGACGGTGCCAGTAGGTACTGCCCGCAAGGTGCACAATGCCATTAGCGAGGAACTGAAGAAGCGCGGTGTTGACATCCCCTTCGATGTGGCCTCGAACCCCGAATTCCTCAAGGAGGGTAATGCCATTAAGGACTTTATGAGCCCAGACCGCGTTGTTGTCGGCGTGGAGAGCGAGAGGGCCAAGAAAGCCTTGTCGCGTCTCTACAAGCCTTTCATGATGAACAACTTCCGCGTCATCTTCATGGACATTCCTTCGGCTGAGATGACGAAGTATGCCGCTAACTCCATGCTTGCCACCCGTATTTCGTTTATGAACGACATTGCCAACCTCTGCGAGCTGGTAGGTGCCGACGTGAACATGGTTCGTGCCGGTATAGGTAGCGACACCCGTATTGGCCGAAAGTTCCTTTATGCAGGTTGCGGCTATGGCGGCTCTTGCTTCCCCAAGGACGTGAAGGCCCTCATCAAGACTGCCGACCAGAACGGCTACTCTATGGAGGTGCTCAAGGCTGTGGAGCGCGTGAACGAAAAGCAGAAGAGCATCCTCTTCGACAAACTTTACAAAGCCCTTGGCGGGCAGCTTGCAGGAAAGACCGTCGCCATGTGGGGCTTGTCGTTCAAGCCTGAGACCGATGACATGCGTGAGTCTACCGCTCTGGTGATGATTGACAAACTGCTCGATGCCGGTTGTATCATTCGTGCCTACGACCCCATTGCTATGGACGAGTGCCGCCGCCGGGTAGGCGAAAAGGTGAAGTACTGCCGCGACATGTACGATGCCGTGCTCGATGCCGATGCCCTGCTGCTGCTCACCGAGTGGAAGGAGTTCCGCCTGCCCACATGGGGAGTCATCAAGAAAGCCATGCGCAATCCCCTCGTCATCGATGGACGTAACATCTTCGATCCCGACGAGCTGGCTGAGAACGAGTTTGAGTATCACTGCATAGGTAAGTAGAATTGAGAATTGAGAATTGAGATTTGAGATTTGAGAATTGAGATTTGAGATTTGAGAGTTGAGAGTTGTTAGTTACATAGTATGCTCGTTGCTGATGCTGGCTTCTTGCCAGCGTCAGCAGTCGGCATCGCCCGTTGTTGTGGATGCCGAGGAGCTGGAAAATGCTGCTGCCAAGGCCATGCTTCAGGGTGTCTGGCAGGAGGAACTAACCGAGGAGGTGGTGTTCCGTGCTGAGGGCGATACCATCTACTATTCTGACCCCAGCGACCAGCCCGCACACTTCCGCATCGTCGGTGACTCGCTGGAAGTGGGTAAACACCGCTATCCCATCGTCAAGCAGACGGAACACCTGTTGTGGTTCTGTAATAAGAGTGGTGATGTGACAAAGCTGGTGAAGAGCGAGGAGACCGACGACACGCTGGCCTTTTCCCGTCATCCGGGGGAGGTGCTAAGCCTTACTGAGGTGCTGAAGATAGACTCCGTGGTGAACTACGGCGGAAAGCGCTACCACTGGTATATTGCCGTGAACCCCACGCGCTATCGTGTGAACAAGACCTGCTACAATAGTGAGGGCGTGGCTGTGGACAACGTCTACTACGACAACATCATCCACATCAGCCTCTATGAGGGAGCCAAATGTCTTTTCTCACGCGACTTCAAGAAAGACATGTATAAAGGCGAGGTGCCCCAGGCCTTTCTTGAACAAGCCATTCTAGGCAACATGAAATATAGTCTTGTTGACAACCAAGGCTTGCATTTCGATGCCACATTGTGCATCCCTGATGAAGCCAGTTGCTACCTTGTAGAGACCATCATTAGCTTCAAAGGACAGTTCTCGCTGAAGCTGTTGGAATACTGAAGAATTGAGAGTTGAGAGTTGAGGGTTGAGAGTTCTTGCTGCGCAAGCGTCCTTCGGCCGAGCGGAGAGTTGAAGATGGAGTGGGGTAGGGCAGCGTCACTTATCCATCAACAATTCATTGATTGATAATCTGGGATTGCCGTCCATGTATTCTTCCACATCCTTCACCTTGTCCTTCGTGAAAATCTTACGCCCCATAACCTTGTTCACCACGTATTGAATCTTTGCCATGTGCTCGTCGGCCTGGGTCTCGTCGGTGAAGGGATAGAGGCTTAACAGGTAGAATCCCAGACAGTCGGGAACAATGTATTCGCGACTCATCATGGCTCTTTGCTGGTCTGTGTAGCCGTAACGAAGGTAGATGGGGTGGTTGGTGCCCAGATATTTGTCCAACGAAATGCCCAGCAGTCCTTCGCCTACCACAATGCTTTGGTCGAGCGAACCTATCTGGGCGTACACTTGGGGCATCTGCAGCGTGGGAATCATGTCCTCCAGACGCTGGAAAGTCTCTGACAGTTGTTCCTCGATGTCGCTCAAGTCTGCATATTGCTTTTCCACGTCGCCAATGAGGGCCTGAAGCGTGCTGTCCTGGAAAAAAACAAGAAAACGTTGGTTGATGTCCGGCTCGTCTATGTGGCCTAGTCGCAGCACGTTCTCTATGAGCGTTTGTGTCTGTACAGGGTAGTCGGTTTTCATCTGCTGCAGGGCAGCGGTGTCACCCGTCGTGAGGAAGTGACGCTCCAGACGGTCGTAGCGCTCAATGACGATACGCCCATTGTCATACTCGGTGGTTGAGTTGCTCAGATTCCACTGGCAGCCAACACAGGCGAGCATGAGGGAAAACAGTATGAAATATATCTTACGCACGGGGCTTTTATGCTTAATTTCGTTTTAGTTCTGTTAAATCACGGTGCAAAATTACTAAAAATACTTGAATTAACCAAATTTTAACCTAAAATATTTAAAGAAAAATGTCATTTTCCTGCGATTTGAGTACTTTTGTGGGAAATCATGAGTATTATGAGACGTTTTTTCCTATCCATGACACTGTGTTGCGCCATGTTTTGCGCAGCGCAGACAGTACTCACTGTGAGTGTTAAGAACCCCTCGTCAACATCGCGTACCGACCAGCCTGTGGTCATCGCCTTGGAAAAGTATGGCTTCGTCTCCTCGGCACTCGTCACCGAAGGTGGCACAGAGATACCCTGCCAGCTGGACGACCTTGACCAGGACGAGACGATGGACGAACTCTGTTTCCTGGCTGACCTGAAGCCAAATGAGCAGAAGAGCTACACCGTGACGCTCTTGCCCGACGGTGAGCCTCGGCAATATCCTGCCCGTGTCTATGCCGAAATGGTCATGGGAAACAAGAACGTGAAGGAGAAAAACAAGCAGAACAACTTCATAGAGTCCATCACCGCCCGGGGCGACTGTGCCTACTCCTACAACCTGCAGCACCATCATGGCGTGGACTTCGAGAGCGAGCTGAATGGCATCCGCATCTACTTCGACAAGCGGCAGACGATAGACCTTTACGGAAAATTCAAGAAAAGGCTGGAACTTCAAGAGACACAGTTCTATACGAGTGATGAACAGAAGACGCAAGGCTATGGTGATGACGTGCTTTGGGTGGGCAACACCTTCGGTCTCGGAGCCTTCCGAGGATGGGACGGCCAGCAGCCTACGATGATTGAGCCTGTGCGCAGCCGCACCCAGCGTGTCATCAGCTATGGTCCCCTGCGTACCATCGTCGAAGTGTTTGACCGCGGCTGGCAACTGCCAACATCTCAATCCTCAACCCTCAAATCTCAATCCTCAACCTTCAAATCTCAACCCTCAAATCTCAAATCTCAAATCAACCTGACCCTCCGATATACTCAGTATGCCGGGCATCGGGATACCGATGTAGACGTGATGTTCAACCGCGATGCCTCTGCCTATCGTTTCTCCACGGGCATCATCAACGTGAAGGGCTCGGAGGAGTTCAGCGACAAGAAGGGACTCCGCGCTTGCTGGGGCACGGACTATCCCTCTACTGACACCCTGAAATGGAAGCGAGAGACCGTAGGACTGGCAGTGCTCATTCCCCGTGAGAACATCGTCAGCGAGGAACCCGCCAATAAGGATAACTATGCTTTTGTCGTTTCTCCCAAGGGTAAGGCCATGAGCTATAAGATTTCATATTGCTCCGACAACGAGGAGTTTGGCTATCATAGTGCCAAGGAATGGTTCGACTGGCTGAGTGCCTGGCGTAAGGAGGTAGATGCCCCAGTCATCATCGACATAAAATCAGAATGAAGATGGAAGAGCAGTTGAAGCAAAACAATGACCGTCCGAGGCTGACCATCCGTGTTGGCCGTGGCACGCTGTCTTTTTCTGTTGAGAAAGGGCAGGAGGTGATTTACGAGCCCTACGTGGTGAAGAGTGGCGTCTCGATGGCCGCCAACCTGCGTGAGGCTTTCAAGACTGCCGACCTTTTGCAGCTCATCCTCTCCGACAAGGGTCAGTCATGGCCGCTGGTGAGAACGAAGGTCGCCCTTGACACCGATGTGATGATGGTGCCCATAGAGCAGTTCGACGAGTCCGACATGACCGATATGTACAGTCATGCCTTCCCCGCCAGCAGCCACGATGCCGTAGTCTACGACGTGCTGCCCGACCTCAACGCCGTGGCCGTCTTCTCCGTGAACCGCGACCTGCGGCTGGTGCTCAACGACCATTTCCCCAACGTGCGGTTGATGCCCATCATGGGGCCCGTGTGGCGCCATCTGCACCAGCGCAGCTTCACCGGGCGGCGGCAGAAGCTCTATGCCTATTTCCATGAACGCCGCATGGAGGTGTTTGCCTTCCGGCAGAACCGCTTTAAGTTCTGCAATTCCTTCGAGGCTGTCCGTTCGGCCGATGTCCTCTTCTTCCTTCTCTATGCCTGGAAGCAGTTGCAGTTGCAGCCTGAGCAAGACGAGCTGCACATCGTGGGCGACATTCCAGGAGGCGAGACCATGCTTGCCGAGCTGCGCCGTTACGTGCAGAACGTCTACGTGATCAATCCTGTAGTCGACTTCAACAACCATTCCGTCACAGCCTTTAAGGACATGCCCTACGACCTGATGACGCTTTACGCCTGGGGACGGTGACAGTTCATAGGGCATAGTTCATAGTGCATGGTTCATAGTGCAGAGTTCATAGTTCATAGTGCATAGTTCATAGTTATGAGAATTATCACGGGAAAATTCAAGGGGCGCCATTTTGACATTCCCCGCACGTTCAAGGCCCGTCCTACGACCGACTTTGCCAAGGAGAACATCTTCAACGTGCTCAACGGCTACCTGGACTTTGACGGAGCCACCGCCCTCGACCTCTTTGCCGGTACGGGCAGCATCACCCTGGAGCTGCTCTCGCGGGGATGCAGCCAAGTGGTGAGCGTGGAGAAAGACCGCGACCACCATCGCTTCATCCAACAGTGCGTGGAGAAACTGAATCCTCAAATCTCAAATCTCAACCCTCAAATCTCAAATCTCAATCCTCAACTCTCAACTCTCAACTCTCAACTCTCAACTCTCAACTCTCAATGTCTCCGGGCTGATGTGTTTAAGTTTATTGGCCATTGCCACCAGCAGTTCGACTTCATCTTTGCTGACCCGCCATACGCGCTGAAGGAGCTTCCCACGATTCCAGACCTCATCTTCAGTCATGGCCTTTTGGCAGCAGACGGCATCTTCGTCTTTGAACACGGCAAAGACCACGATTTCTCCCAGCATCCTCATTTCGTGGAGCACCGCAGCTATGGCAGTGTCAATTTCACCCTCTTCAGATAGTGACCACAATGACATGTCTACGGCAGCCCCTCCTAAACTCCTAATCTCCGTAGACAATAAAATCATCCGCAGAAAATATGGTCTAAGGTCACACAGAAATCACGGAAATCACAGAAAAGGCTGGCGCGTGGTACTCCCTCGACGGGCGCAAGCTCAACGGTAAACCGACGAAGAAGGGCCTGTATATCCACGGAGGCCGCAAGTTTGTCGTGCCCTAAGATCGCCTTCTGCATGTGCTGCACCTCGCGGCCCTTGGCGTCACCGACGCTATGACCGTGACGATAATCCACTTCTGGAAACCGTGGTGGTATACATGCTTCGAACGGGAGAAAAGGGGTAAGACGAAGAGTCGGATGATGCTCCAACTCATAAAGTTACCTTTGCAACCGACACAGGGAGAAGTCCGATTTCATTGACGCATTAGCCATTGGGGTTCCTGCGCAAGATTAGGGTTTCTGCGCAAGATTTTTGTGAATTTATGGGCGGCGATGGGGGCGTTTTGACAGAAAATGCGTAATTTTGCACCTCAAAACAAACGAAACTGCGCATTTCCATGACAGGAACACATCTACTTATCGCTGCCGTTATCATTGCGTTCGTGATAGCTTTTATTATCACGATGCTGGTGCTGAATGATAGTGCGAAAAAGATTATCTCTACCAATACGAAGCTGGTGGAGAACCAGAACACGCTGCTCGAACAGAACAAGATGCAGGGCACGGAACTGGAGAAGCGGTTGAGTGAACTGGAGGAGCAGAAGAGCGAGTTGGAGCAGCAGAAGGGAAAGATAGAGGCGCTGCAGCGGCAACAGGAGGAGTTGGCCGCACAGTTGAGACACGGTACAGTAGACGAGGTGACGCAACTGCGCGAACAGACCCGCCCGCACCGTGAGCATATCGAACTGACAGCCGACATGACCGATGAGGAGCTGATGGCGTGGATAGACGAGCAAATGGATGAGACACGTCTCTTCAAAGACCCTGACATGACAGTGAAGACGATGGCGAAGGCACTCGGGCTGACCCAGAAGCGTCTTGGCGGGTTGTTCAAGAATCACCCCAAGTACAATAGCTTGGGCGATTATCTCAATGAAAAGCGTGTTCTTTATGCCTGCCGCCTGTTGCGCGAAGAGCCGCATTGGACTATAGAGGCCGTTGGCACAGAGGCCGGCTTCGGCGGTCGCAGAACGTTCCAGACTGAGGTGAAGCGCAGGCTTGGAGTCACACCATTGCAGTATCGGCAGGCTCAGGCATTAACATGAGGTAAAAGACGAACGGAGTAGTCCCGGCTTCAGCCGGGGCAATGGACGAAAAGGGGGGGCATTTACGGTAATTGCTCCGCAATTTCAAGCTGCATCTTTCACGAGCACCCTTCGCTGTACCCAAGCATAGATGACGATGATGCCGATGGTGGAAATTTCCATCAGGTGGTTAATGATTCCCGAATCTGGAGCACCAAGGAGGAACCACAAGACGGGGATGATGCTGGAGATGAGGATATAGAGTGCCATCCAGATGCCCACTTGGCGCAGCCGACCGCGATAATTGTAGGCGATGGCGCAGCCGAAGGGCAGATAGACCAGCATCAGCGACACGGCGACAGGCAGACCGACGGTGTACATGATGGCAGGTATTGCAGACGTCACAAATCCTGCAATGTTCAGTGCAATGACAATCCACCACGCCACTGTCATCGGCCTGTAGAGTGGCTTCATACCCCGCATCAGTCCGAAGTACATCACCAGTGCGCCGAATGTCTGGATGACAGCCGAGGCTAATGGCGCATGCGCTTCCATCCAATGCATCATGGGAGTCCAGTTGATGGCAGCCTGTAGGAGGTAGCAGACAAACGCCGCCTCAATGAGCCAGCGAGGAAGTCCGCTGTCTACATGATTCACCCAATATTGGCTCTCAATGCTTTTCGCTACCCCAATCGTCTGCTTATCCATTGTTCTTTGCTTCGTACACTTCTTCGATGGTCATGGGCTTCTTGATGGTGCCTAAGAGACGGGCACCTGTAGGCGTTATCAGGTAGTTAAGCTCGTTGCGCAGACCTGTGAAGTCGCGCCAGGCATCGAGCTTGTCGTAGCAGATGAAATCCTCAAACTGGTGCTCGGCACGCCACTTGTCCATCAGTTCGGGAATGAAATAGATGCCTGGCTCCACGGTGAACACGAAGCCCGGCTCTAACGGGCGGGCCAGTCGCAACGACTTGAAACCGAACTGCTTGCTCTTCTCCATCCCTTCGGCATAGCCCACGTATTGTTCGCCGAGGTTCTCCATGTCGTGAACATCGAGGCCCATCATGTGCCCCAAGCCACAGGGGAAGAACATGGCGTAGGCACCCGTTTCCGCAGCCTCGGCAGGGTCGCCCTTCATCAGCCCTAACCGTTTCATGCCCTCCGCAATCTTCGTGGCGGCGGCAATATGTGCCTCGCGGAAGTATACGCCCGGCTTCAGCTTATCGACGGCGGCATAGAAACTCTCCAAATGGATGTTATACACCTCTGCCTGTCGCTCCGTGAAGCGTTCGCCGACGGGCATCGCCGATGACAGGTCGCCCGCATAGTGCTCTTCCGTCTCCGCTCCCGCATCGAGCAGGAAGATGTCACCCTCGTTCAGCGTATGTATAAAACCGTGGTTGTGCAGCACCTGTCCCTGCACCGTGGCGATGGTCGGGAAGGCCAGCCTGTGACCGTGACGGCAGGCCACCTCCTCAACGACGGCAGCCACCTGCGACTCGTGGATGCCCGGGCGCACCATGCGGTAGGCGGCCAAGTGCATCTCCGTGCTCAAGTCCACCGATGCTTCGATGGCGCGGATCTCCTCTTCATCCTTGTGGTTGCGCTGCGACACGATGGCCTTGATGAACTTCACCGAGGCCATGTCCGTCTGAGCTTTTGGCTCCACGCCGAGCAGTTCCCACAGCCACACGCGGTGGTCACCTCTGTAGGGCGGCAGGAAATGTACCGTCTGCCCCTTGCTGCGGGCCTTGTCGAGATAGCCTTTCAGCTCGCTCAGGGCCATCGTCTTCGTCACACCCACGGCCGATGCCTTCTCGCTGAGCGTCGGCTGGAGGCCCGTCCAGACGATGTCATCGATGGTCAGCTCATTGCCGAACACTATCTCCGTGTCGGCATCAATGTCAATCACTGCGGCCAGACCGGCATAGTCGAGGCCAAAGAAATACAGGAAAGTGGAGTCCTGACGGAAGCGGTAGGTATTGTCGGCATAGTTCATGCCAGCCTCGTCGTTGCCCAAGAAGAGCAGCAGTCCGCTGCCCATGTCTTTTTTCAGTTGTGCCCTGCGGCGGATATAGGTTTCTTTTTTCATAACGCTGCAAAAGTACAACTATTATTTTATACTTACCCTTACTGAAGTCATTTTTTAACTTTTACGCTTCATTTTTTCACTTTAAATCGCAGAACATACACATTATAACGAAAATTCCTTTTTCTGGAAACTAATGTGAATAGTATGAATAATTGATTACCAAATACTAATATTTAAAGGCCCATACGCAGGCATAGCATGGTCAAGTCATCGTTGGGTTCCTCTCCGTTGCGATGCTTCTCCACCTCTGCGCGCAGCGTCTCTATCACCTGCTGTGAATTCTTGAACTGCGTATGGCGGAGCGTTTCCAACATACGTTCCTCACCAAACTGCTGCAAGTCGGCGTTTTCTGCCTCTGTCAGCCCGTCGGTATAGACAAACAGCGGACGCCCCTTGATACATGCTATTTCCTCCTCCACATACACCAGTTCAGGCCACAGCCCCACCGGTGCGTTCGGCTCGATTTCCAGGATAGTCCCGCCTGCCTCATCGCCGCCCAACACTGGGGGATTATGCCCCGCATTGCAGAATACCAGCCGCCCTGTCTTCAGGTTGAGAAGGCCAATGAACATGGTGACGAACATGCCGTGTGTCACTCTCTCGTCGGTCATCTCGGTATTGATGCACTGCATGATCTGGGCAGGCTGTTTCTCCTGCGTGGCTAGCGAGCGGAACAGACGAGTGGTCTGAGCCATCACTAACGAGGCAGGCACTCCCTTGCCCGAGACGTCGCCCACGCAGAAATAGAGATAATCGTCCACCAGGACATAGTCGTAGAGGTCGCCGCCCACCTCCTTGGCCGGCTGCATACAGGCATAGAGGTCTACGCCCGGCCTGTCGGGGAAAACGCTGGGCACCATCGACATCTGTATATCGCGGGCTATGATGAGCTCGCTCTCTATGCGCTCCTTTGCTTCTGTCGTCTCGCGCAACTGGTCGTAGGCCGTCTGTAATTCGTTGAAGGTGGCCTGCAAGCGTTGCTGCGCCTTGCGACGATGGATGATGTAAAAGATGAAGAAGGCTGTGATGAGCAGCGACACGGCTATAGTGCCTATCAGCCGCTGTCTCGATAGGTTGACCTGATGGTGGGCTATCTCGCGCTCCATCTGCTGCGTGTCGTAGACGATGGCCAACTCAGCGGCATCGCTCTGCTTGGCATGTGCAATGGCCGTGTCGAGCAACTCGAAGGCTTGTGTGGCTACCGCCAATGCCGAGTCGTTGCGGCCGCACTTCAGGTTGGCAAAGAATTTCGTCAAGAGGAATCCCCGGATGTTGTCGAGCGAGTAGTCCATGCCCCACTCGTTGAGCACGCCGTCCAGTTCGCGGTAGTTGTCGGCAGCCTCTGCATGTCGGTTGGCCGCCATCAGGTAGCCCGTCGCGTCGATGCGCCCATAACTGCTCTGCCCGTAGTCGGTGGCCTCGTAGGCCCTGTAGGCAGCAGCCGCCTCATCTACACGCCCCAGCGCCTGCAGAGCCACGGCATATTGCAGGTTGAGGCGCGTCTGTACATGGTCGGCGAAGGCCTCGCTGGCGTCCGGCTTTGCCCTGTAAGGCGCTATCAGGCTGTCGGTGCGGTCGGTCCAGGTGAGTACCTCATTGTATTGCTTGGCGTGGAGATAGCCCAGAGCCGTGTTAAAGGCATCGACAATGGCATGGCGCAGGCCCCCGGCGGTGCTGTCGTTCTCGGCCACCTGCATGTATTTCTTGAAAGCCAGGTCGTAGCTCACAGCCGCATCGTCATGCCTGCCCAGGTTCAACTGGCATTGGCCTATGGACTCGTGCAGGATGGCATGTACAAGGTCGAGGCGGCTGTTGGTATCCTCCATCCTGGTGACGGCAGGCAGGGCAATGCGCAGGGCACCTTCATAGTTGTGCTTGTTCACCAGCAGGTTGGACAGCGAGGCCGCCGTCTGGTAGTAGAAGTAGAGGTCGCTGGGTGAGAGGTGCCGCACAATCATGTTCTTCTGCCAGCACCATTCGGTGGTGCGCAGCTGCTTGTCCTTGCTGTAGGCCATGCCGCGATAGTAGTTGGCCGCCACTGCCGACAGTGCCCTGGCCTTCTCAAGGCTGTCTACGACGAACAGCGTGCGCTGTTGGTCTGCACCATCCAACAGGTTTGTTACCATTCTGCAGGCCTCGCTGTCCTCCGGGTTCTCCACCGATGCGCCACCTCTTCCCTCGTGTATCAGTTCATAGTGGCTCTTGTCGTTTCCACATGAAAACAGCAGCAGTGCTGACAGCATCCAAAAGAATATCGGTCTTTTCATGTTCATGCCAATCTTTTTTGAAGTTGCAAAGGTACGAATAAAATTTGAAAATATATAGAGAAAACATGTTTTTCTTCTCGCGTATTCAAACTTTTAACATTGTTGAGGGGGCTTTCGCTCGCTTATTCATACCTTTGTCTTCAGTATGAATGTACAGATAGATGAATCATGAAAATAGCGGCTACAAGGTGAGATTTATAACCTCTATTTCCTTCAAAATGATTATCCGCAATCAGGTGATGAAGACGCTGGAAGCGCCCTCTCTCAATAGCCGTGGGTCGGAACGACCTATGGTCGCTTGCCAGAGCAAGAACCTTTTTTGCTGAAATGTAAAGAAAAAGTGCAGAAAAAAGTGTTCCTAAAAGTTGACCATCTAGCGCAAAAACCTGCCCAAACCGACCGTTTTTTGCAAGAATCGCGCTTCATAACCCTGCACAAATCACCCTCTTTTGTGCAGAAAGCGACTTAAAATTACATAAACTTAACACTTCTTTGTCCCTGTTTCGCTTAAAACGGATGTTTTTAGCGGTTGGGAAATACCCCAAAAAAGGGTCTTAGAGGCATCCGTTGCGGCCTTTTTGGAGCCAACCAGACAGTCTAATGGTAGTAAGTTAGCGGGTTTGTTCAACAAAAGCACTGGTTTTGTTCAACAAAAAGCTATGGTTTTGTACTACAAAAGCTATGGTTTTGTACTACAAAAGATATGGTTTTGTTCAACAAAAGATATGGTCTTGTACTACAAAAGATATGGTCTTGTACTACAAAAGATATGGTCTTGTACTACAAGACCACCTT
>Ga0310696_10001320_pt1 | contig 36241 bp, 31 predicted proteins | sample AusTroGonzalo_MG_4_FD_203885 | JGI IMG/M metagenome (GOLD analysis project Ga0310696, IMG submission 203885) | Bovine rumen microbial communities from tropical cattle in Woodstock, Queensland, Australia - Gonzalo_02 (v2) (version 2) | ecosystem: Host-associated > Mammals > Digestive system >... | reverse complement strand
GCCAACAAAAAAGTAAAAGCCCCCGCGGCTGGAGCGGAATGTTATAAAAACATGCAGGCAATGATTTTCTGTCACGTTTGATAAGATATTCTTATCGTTTAACTCCACCCGATATGTCGGCTGTCCCGGTAATACAATCTTTTTGCTAAAGTTTCCACATAAAGCAGTGTTGTAAGGAAACAAATACTACAAAAAAAGCGAGGCTATAAAGCCCCACCTTAAATGTTTTCACAACGGAATAATCCTTATTGTGATTCGCAAAAAAATGTACAGCAAAGATATTAACAAATGCGTTTCTGGCAAAGAAAATTTTTTATTTTTGCCAAAAATATATTTCGTATGAAGAAAATTCTCGGTTTGGATTTGGGTACCAACAGCATAGGTTGGGCAGTGGTAAATGCGGATGAAACTAACCGCGATAATGAAACAAAATACTTGAAACCAACAGAAATCAGTGCGGCTGGAAGTAGAATTATTCCGATGTCTGCTGACATATTGGGTGAATTTGAAAAAGGTAATTCTGTATCACAAACAGCAGAACGCACTGGATTTAGAGGTACTCGTCGCCTATTGGAACGAAACTTATTAAGGAGAGAACGCCTGCTTCGCGTGTTGCAACTTATGAATTTTCTGCCAGAACATTATGCAATTTATATAAATAGGTATGGTAAATTTACCGATAACAGCGAACCAAAATTGCCTTGGAGCAAGAATGAACAAGGAAAATTTAAGTTCATTTTTGCAGATTCGTTCAACGAAATGCTTGCAGATTTTGCAAAATTCCAACCTCAAATTGTAGCTGACGGCCAAAAAGTTCCATACGACTGGACAATATATTATCTCCGCAAAAAAGCTCTAACCGATGCAATAACAAAGGAAGAACTTGCATGGATTCTGCTTCAGTTCAACCAAAAGCGTGGTTATTACCAACTTCGTGGCGAAGAAGAGGAAGAAAACAAGGACAAATTAGTTGAATTTCTTGCTCAAAAAGTAATCAAGGTTGAAGCAACAGACGAAAAGAAAGGTGATGATATATGGTATAATGTCTATTTGGAGAACGGTATGATATACCGCCGCACTAGCCGCATTCCACTAGACTGGGAAGGAAAAACAAAAGAATTTATTGTTACGACCGATCTGGAGAAAGACGGAACTCCCAAGAAAGATAAAGAAGGTAATATAAAACGCTCATTCCGTGCTCCAAAAGAAGACGATTGGACACTTGTCAAAAAGAAAACGGAATACGACATAGAAAATAGCAACAAGACTGTTGGCTACTACATTTACGACAACTTACTGCAGAATCCAAATCAAAAAATCATTGGAAAACTCGTAAGAACCATTGAACGCAAATTCTACAAAGAAGAATTACGACTGATTCTAGAAAAGCAAAAAGAATTTATCCCCGAATTGCGTGATGAAAATCTATACCTTGAATGTATAAATGAACTTTACCATACAAATGAAGCGCATAGGAATAATATTGCAAAACCAGACTTTACAAATTTGTTTATCAACGATATACTATTCTACCAGCGTCCACTTAAAAGCAAGAAATCGTTGATAAGCGATTGCCCGTATGAATCTCGTTTCGATAAAGATGGAATCGAACACCATGTAAAATGTATCGCAAAGTCCAATCCGTTATTCCAAGAGTTCAGATTATGGCAATTCGTTCAAAATTTGAAAATATACCAAAGAGAAAAAATTGTTTCAGATGGACAACTTGACTTGTTTGGCAATCAAAATACAGGAAAATTACAAACCGATGTTGATGTTACTGCCGAATTTCTAACAACAGAAGACGACTATGTAAAATTGTTCGAATGGCTCAACGACAGAGCAAGCATTAAGCAGGACACCTTATTGAACTCATATTTCAAGATAAAAAAAGCGAAAGGTCAAGAAAAATACCCATATCGCTGGAATTATGTTGAAGACAAAGAATATCCGTGCAATGAAACAAGAAATGATTTGCTATCTGCATTGGACAAGTGCGGAATGAAAAAAGAATTCCTTTCACGCGAAATGGAAATGAAACTATGGCACATATTGTATTCCGTTGAAGACAAGATTGAAATTGGCAAAGCATTGGAAACATTTGCACAGAAGAACAAATTAGAAAGCAATTTCGTTGAAACATTCAAGAAGATAAAACCATTCAAGAAGGAATACGGCTCATATTCCGAAAAGGCAATCAAGAAACTACTGCCACTTATGCGTATGGGCAAGTATTGGAATTCTGATGATATAGACGACAATACAAAAAAGCGCATTGAGAAAATCATGTCGGGCGAATACGATGAAACCATAAGAAATCGTGCACGAGAAAAATCCATAAATCTTGAAGAAATATATCATTTCAGGGGACTACCAACATGGCTTGCTTGCTATATAGTGTACGACCGCCATTCCGAAGCAAAGGAAATAGAAAAGTGGGAAAAGCCCGAAGATATTGACAATTACTTAAAGCATTTTAAACAGCATTCATTAAGGAATCCAATTGTTGAACAAGTCGTTACAGAAACTCTGCGCACAGTTCGCGACATTTGGAAACAGGAAGGTCAGATAGACGAAATACATATAGAACTTGGGCGCGACATGAAGAATCCTGCCGACAAGCGCAAGAAAATGACGGAACGCATACAGCAGAACGAAAACACAAACATGAGAATAAAAGCCATGCTTATGGAGTTCGCAAGTCCCGAAATGGAAATTGACAATGTTCGTCCCCACTCTCCGAGCCAGCAGGATATTTTGCGCATATACGAAGAAAACGCACTCGATAATCTTTCCAAAGATGACAAGGAGTATGATTTTATCTCAAAAATATCAAAGACTGCACAACCTACAAAGAGCGATATTATTCGCTACAAATGCTGGCTAGAACAAAAATACCATTCTCCATATACAGGAGAACCTATTTCATTGGGCAAACTTTTCACATCTGCATACGAAATCGAACATGCCATCCCACAATCAAGATATTTTGATGATTCTTTCAGCAACAAGGTTATTTGCGAAGCAGAAGTCAACAAACTGAAAAACAGACAACTCGGTTACGAATTTATCAAGAACCACCACGGAGAAAAAGTTCAACTTTCAATGGGTAAAACTGTTGAAATCCTATCTGTTGACGCATACGAAAGATTTGTCAAGGACAATTACTCCAGCAATCCACCAAAAATGAAAAAACTTCTCATGGATGATATTCCAGATGGATTCATTGAAAGGCAACTGAACGACAGCCGTTACATAAGCAAAGTTGTCAAGGGGTTGCTTTCAAACATTGTGCGCGAAAAACTTGCAAACGGAGAATACGAACAAGAAGCAGTATCAAAGAATCTGATTTCGTGCAACGGCACTATTACCGACTACCTGAAAAAGGATTGGGGCATCAACGATGTGTGGAACAGAATAATTCTGCCGCGTTTCGAGAGAATGAACAAAATTACAGGAAAAGATTGCTTTACAACAACCACGACAGAAGGACATCTGATTCCCAATATGCCTTTTGAACTATCGAAAGGATTCAACAAGAAACGTATTGACCATCGCCACCATGCAATGGATGCAATCGTAATCGCATGTACAACGCGCGACCATGTAAACCTATTAAACAATGAAGCAGCACATTCCAAAAACAATGCAAACCGTTATCAGTTGTCAAGGAAATTAAGACGATATGAAAAAATCACTATAAACGGAAAAGAAGATCGCGAAGTCCCGAAGGAATTTATAAAGCCTTGGGATTCATTTACAACAGATGTGCAGAAATCATTGGAAAACATCATTGTAAGTTTCAAGCAAAATTTGCGCGTAATCAACAAGACAACCAACCATTCCGAACATTTTGAAGACGGCAAGAAAGTTCTTGTCAAGCAAGAGAAAGGAGACAGCTGGGCAATCCGCAAACCAATGCACAAGGATACTGTTTTTGGAGAAGTAAATCTGCGCAAAATAAAGACTGTTTCGCTTAACGAAGCATTGAAAATGCCAACCAATATTGTAAACAAGGATTTCAAGCAAAAGATTCGCGAACTGCTAGCAGAAGGCAATGATGCAAAGTTCATCAAAAAATATCTTGAGGAGAACAAAGATGTATGGTCTGATATAAATCTCGCCAAGGTAGAGGTTTACTATTTTTCACAAGAGGAAAAGAAAAAGAATGGAGAAGCTAAAGAACGCTATTTTGCAACGCGCAAAAACCTTGACACATCATTCGACAAAAAGACTATTGTGGAAAGCATAGCCGATACAGGCATACAGAAAATACTTCTGGCGCATTTGGAAGCAAAAGGAGGTGATCCAGAACTTGCATTCTCGCCCGATGGCATTGATGAAATGAACCGAAATATTGTTTCTTTAAATAATGGCAAGTTCCACCAGCCAATCATTAAAGTAAGGAAATACGAAAAAGCAGAAAAGTTTGCAGTAGGACAAAAAGGAAACAAGTCTAAGAAATTTGTAGAAGCAGCTAAAGGCACAAATCTATTCTTTGCTATTTTCGTATCTGAAAAAGAAAACAAGGAAACTGGAGAAATAGAAAAGATTCGTTCCTACCTTACCATACCATTTAATACTATGATTGACTGCCAAAAGAAATTCGGCACAAAATGGAATGACAACATTGAAATTTATCTGAAAGAGAAAGAACTTGTTGCCCCAAATGCAAAGTTGCTATTCATCTTGTCACCAAACGATTTAGTATATTTGCCTATCGAAAACGATACTGATATAATTGATAAAAAAAGGATTTACAAATTTGTTGATTCTAGTGGCACAATAGCCAACTTCATACCTGCAAGAAGCGCAAATATTATTTTCTCCATCCCGACAAAAAAACAAAAAGAATTGGGATTAAACTATAATATTCAAGATGAATATGGAGTTGGTAGTCCACAATCTAAAAATCAAAAATCTATTACAGGAGAAATGATAAAGGAAACTTGCGTTCCTTTAAAAGTTGACAGACTTGGCAATATTATTGAAATAAACGGCAAAAAGTTATGAACGACAACCAAAGCAATATAATCATATACAATACTATCGATGGTAAAGCATCGGTAGCATTGTACGCCACCGACGGGAAAATATGGCTCAACCAAAAACAGATGGCTGAACTTTTTGCCACCTCGGTGCCGAACATCAATATACACATATCAAACATACTGAAGGACAAAGAATTAGATTCCAATTCAGTTATTAAGGATTACTTAATAACTGCCGATGATGGCAAAAACTACAATGTGACATTTTATTCCCTTGAAATGATTATTTCTGTAGGATATAGGGTGCGTGGCAAACGTGGCGTACAGTTCCGTCAATGGGCAACACAGCATCTTTCGGAATATCTTGTAAAAGGGTTCACAATGGATGATGAAAGGCTGAAAAATCCCAAAGGACAGCCAGACTATTTCGATGAACTTCTGGAACGGATACGTGACATTCGCGCTTCCGAAAAACGTTTCTACCAGAAACTTCGCGATTTGTTTGCTCTCAGTAGCGACTACGAGGCAAGAGAAAAAGCCACACAGATGTTCTATGCCGAAACACAAAACAAACTATTGTATGCCGTAACCCATCAAACTGCATCGGAAATAATAGTAGCAAGAGCCAATGCCGACAAACCAAATATGGGATTAACATCGTGGAAAGGTTCAATAGTCAGAAAACAGGATATTACCATTGCAAAGAACTATTTGAACAAAGACGAGATAGATACACTTAACCGTCTGACAACAATGTTTTTAGATACAGCAGAACTGAGAGTAAAAGAACGAAAAGACTTGACACTCAACTATTGGCGCGAAACTGCTGACGGCGTGCTGACATTCAACGGCAAAGAAGTGCTGAAAGGAACTGGCAAGATTTCAAATTCAGAAATGGAACAAACGGTAAATGCAATATACGAGAAATTCAATGCATTACGAAAAAAGGCAGATGCTATTGCCGCTGACAACGAAGACCAAAAGCTACTTGAAGAAATAATTACGAAAATTCAATAATATGATTAAGCGCACCCTCTATTTCGGAAATCCAGCCTACCTTTCGCTGAAAAACGCACAACTTGTTGTAAAGATTCCAAATGCCGATGGCGATGATACAGTTCGGACCATTCCAATAGAGGACATTGGCTTTGTGATATTCGACAATCCGCAGATTACCATCACCCACGGAGCCATGGGTGCGCTTGTAGAAAACAACACCGCCGTCGTTACTTGTGATAGCCGCCACATGCCTGCTGGTCTGCTATTGCCCAGCGAAGGCAACACCACGCAGAGCGAACGCTACCGCAACCAGATTGAAGCCTCGCTCCCTCTGCGCAAACAAATCTGGCAGCAGACAATTCAGGCAAAAATACGCAATCAGGCGGCAGCATTGGAAAAAAGACGCGGAAAGGAATTCGGCAATATGCTCGCATGGGCAGATGATGTGCGCAGCGGCGACAGCGAAAACCTTGAAGCACGTGCAGCGGTATTCTACTGGGATAACCTGTTTGCCACCGAATTCGACAAGTTCCGCCGCGACCCCGACGGCGACATGCCAAACAGCATGCTCAACTACGGCTACGCAATACTGAGAGCAATTATAGCACGGGCACTGGTCGGAAGCGGACTCCTCCCCACCCTCGGCGTCCATCACCGCAACCGCTACAACGCCTACTGCCTTGCCGACGACATTATGGAACCCTACCGTCCGTATGTCGACCTTATGGTGTGCGACATCCTCGATGACATTGGAATGCCCAAGGAAATGAACCGCGACATTAAGGCAAGGCTGCTTACAATTCCGACAATCGATGTCATGATAGATGGAAAACGGTCTCCACTTATGATTGCCGCCTCGCAGACAACCGCCTCGCTCGCCCGATGCTACGCAGGCGAAATCCGCAAGGTAAGTTATCCCGAAATGTAATGGAACGATTCAGCGAATACCGAATAATGTGGGTGCTAGTATTCTTCGACCTTCCTACCGAAACAAAGAAAGAACGCAAGGTGTACGCCGATTTCCGCAAGAAACTCATTGCCGACGGCTTCACAATGTTCCAGTTCTCAATCTACATAAGGCACTGCCCCAGCCGCGAAAATGCTGATGTGCATATAAGGCGCGTGAAACTTCATCTCCCCGACATCGGCAAAGTCGGCATCCTTTGCATCACCGACAAGCAGTTCGGCAGTATGGAAATTTTCTTCGGACAGAAGCAGGAATCCGCAAATCCAGTAGTTCAACAATTGGAATTGTTCTAACGATTCGCCCCATAAACTTTCGCACCCTGAGCGGAGTCGAAGGGTCGAAGTGAGCGGAGCCGAAGGGCAAGTCGAAGGGTCGAAGCGTCAAAATATCATAATGGATTCCACAATTTCCACTCCCACTATCACAACAAAAAATCCTTCCTTTTCGGAAGGATTTAATCTCTAAACAACATTCTTTTTTCAATTCTAATACGCTCTTTAAATCTTTGTGTTTCAACAACTTTTCAGCATCGTGTTGTTTAAAGAGCGTTCAAAGATACATTTTTTTTGCGAATCACAACTACAAAGCGAGTAGCCAAAGTAAGTACAAAGTTGTTTAAAGAGCGTTCAAAGATACATTTTTTTTGCGAATCACAACATAAGGCATGCGCGAAACTAAATGAAAGTAGTTGTTTAAAGAGCGTTCAAAGATACATTTTTTTTGCGAATCACAACTGTTCGCGAGTTGCTGTGTCATTTCAGCGTGTTGTTTAAAGAGCGTTCAAAGATACATTTTTTTTGCGAATCACAACTCAGTCGGCACACGGCTATAAATATAATTAGTTGTTTAAAGAGCGTTCAAAGATACATTTTTTTTGCGAATCACAACGTCGTAAAGATTTAAAAAATAATGGAAATAGTTGTTTAAAGAGCGTTCAAAGATACATTTTTTTTGCGAATCACAACACGTTTGGAACCAGTTAAGTTTGGTCAGGCGTTGTTTAAAGAGCGTCAAAGATACAAATTTATTTTATACCCACTTGCTGTTGTTTTTATCCGCATACCTCCCTTCCAAATTTCACTTTCCCACTTTCAACTTTTTTGCTAAATTTGCCATTCATTTTTTACAAGCAACAGACATAATATTTGAAACAGATTCCAGATGAGATTAGCAATAATATACCTTATAATAGTCAACATTATAGCAGCATTGCTTTTTTGCGCCGACAAACGCAGGGCCATAAAGAAAAAGAACCGCGTCCCCGAATCCATACTTCATCTGTTCGAACTCATAGGCGGCATATTCACCATAATATTTCTCATGTTCATAATCAAGCATAAAAACAAAAAAACATCCTACAAACTAATAAGTTTCATCACATTGGCATTGTGGATATTTTTTTCAGCAGCAGCTATATACAACTACTACTAAATGATTAATTTTGCCAGCCGAATAATAAAAAAGGTATTTTTCAGTTATATGGACGGTAAAATATTGGAATGAAAGTTCTTAAGTACATATCTATATTGCTTCTTGCAACCATAATCGCCTCGACATCAAGCGCACAGGAGAAAAAACTCCGTCGCGCCGACGAAAGCTTCGAGGCCGAGGAATACTACAAGGCAATGGAAGAATACACCGCCATCCTAAAAAAAATCAAGAACAAGAACGACAAGATTGAAATATATTACAAAATTGGTGAATGTTACTTCATGTCGGGCTACTACAAGAAAGCAAAAACCAATTACAAGAAAGCTGCAAAGTCAAAAAGCTACGAAATTCCGGTCAAGAATCGTCTTGCCGAAATTGAAATACAGGAAGACAACTTTGAGGCTGCAATAGAATATTACAATCAGGTACTTGAAAAAAAGCCAAACGATACCGTGGCCAGCAAAGGCTTGGAATCGGCTAACTGGGCTATTGAACAATCGAAAAAGCCTACAAGGTGGGTTATCGAAAAAGCCAAGCATCTGTGCACCAAAGCCAACGACTTCTGCCCTAGCATCGACGAAAAGGACGGCTTCGACCATGTATATTTCAGCTCTACGCGCGACGAATCCAAAGGCAAAAAACTTAGCGGAATAACCGGCACAAAGTTCTCCGACCTATTCGTCACCAAGCTCGACAGGCACGGCAAATGGGAAGATGTTACAGCACTTGACTCGCTCAACACTCGCTTCGACGAAGGTTCGCCATGCATATTCGACCAAGGACGCAAGTTCTACTACACCTCGTGCATTGCCGAAAAAGGAAAGAATACTGGATGCCAAATATATGAAGCACAAAAGGTTGACGGCGAATGGATGAACCCCACGAACCTCGGCATAGTTTCCGACTCGCTGTCGATTGGACATCCAACAGTTTCGCCCGACGGCAGCATAATATATTTCTCGGCACGTCTTGACGGCGGATACGGTGGTGCCGACATCTGGTATTCGGAAAAAAACGGATCGGAATGGACGAAGCCTAAGAATATGGGATCGGCAATAAATTCAGCCGGCGACGAACTTTTCCCATACATGCGCAACGACACTACCCTATTCTACTCCAGCACAAAGCACCCTACCATGGGCGGACTTGACATATTCGTCGCATACAAGGACGAAAACGAACACTGGAATTCGCAGAACATGGGCTACCCGTTCAGCAGCAACGGCAACGACTTCGGCATATACTACTACAAAAATCAGGACAAGGGCTATTTCACATCCGACCGCAAAGGCTCAAAGGGCGAAGACATCTACTTCTTTGAAAAACCGCCTTTAGAGTTCAAACTGAAAGGGACTGTACACGATGCCGACACAAAAGCTATCATAGACTCCAGCCTCATCACCCTTTACGGCAGCGACGGATCCATGTTCCGCGACACAATCATACTCGAAAACAAGAAGGATAATTTCAACTTCAAGCTAAAAACCAAAACCGACTACGTATTTGTAGTTACAAAGGACGGCTACTTCAACGGAAAATCAAGATTTTCAACCGATTCGCTCGAATTCAACAAGACTTTCGAATACGACATACTTCTCGAATCGCTCAACAAGACAATAGAAATACCAAACATTGAATTTGCATTCGGACGCTGGGAACTTACCGAACCGTCAAAGGCCATACTCGACAGTACCATTAGAATAATGATTGAGAATCCCAACATCGTCATTGAACTGTCGGCTCATACCGATATGATTGGCTCCGACCAGAACAATATGGAACTAAGCCAGAAACGTGCAAATTCGGTTACTTCCTATTTCGAATCCAAAGGAATTCCATCGGCAAGAATGGTAGCAAAAGGCTACGGCGAAAGCAAACCGAAAGTAATAACGACCTACAATCCCGAATATCCATTCCTGCCCAAAGGATCGGTACTGAATGAAAGCTTTATAAATTCGCTAACAAAAGAACAGCAGGAAGTTGCCAACCAACAGAACCGTAGAATAGAAATGAAAGTTCTGTCGAACGACTATATTCCAAGTCTGGACTAAGAATGATTCGAAGATTGGGTTACTCTCCCAAACAAATCATCCCACAACTACCATTATTTCAATTCTTTAATTGCAGCTTGGCAAGTTAGCAAAAACGAATCGCCAGAAGATGTAACAAAATCAACAATTTCCCACTTGCCAGATTCGTTGGAAAGAATAACCGTACGGTCAGACTTGCGGAAACCATAGTCGATTGTTACCGAAGCAACAGCTGTATTTTTTCCAATCATTGCCACATCGTTTACAATCTCAGGTCCTGTTTCATCTTGCGTTTCCTGCCAAACATCGTAATCGAAATACCCTACTTCCGACCCTTGAGCGTATGCAGCATCATCAACGCTGTTCATTAAAGCAGCCAAAGCTGGTGCATGTTTGAACAAACCGTCCTTCTTGAACCAAGTCTGAAGCATCTGCTTGATTTCCTTTGGCGAACTTTCCGGAACAACCTCCTTTTCAGTCTCTACAGCCTGAACTTTCTCTACCTTGGCAGTATCCGCATTATCGGACTTAGTATCAACTACTTCCGGCTTCTGCTCAACATCTTCCTTACACTCAGACTTTTTTTCTTCATTGCATGACCAAACCATCAGCGACAACGCTGCAAACATCAAAATAACTTTAGTTTTCATACCACATTATTTTTTTATTAATCAATTGCAAATATAAGTTTTTTTTCAATTCGCAGGAAAGTTGAGAGCATAGTGGTTGAGTTTCTTTGAAATAGGTAAAATATGTTCAAGCGCAGCGCAGAACATCATTCGTGTTATTCGTGTTATTCGTGGTCTGTTTTAGTCGCTTCGCGAGAACGGCGAAGCCCTCAACGAAGTTAAATTATACAAATCTACACAAATTTTACAAATACCATCGTTTGAGCGCAGCCAAAACCTATTCGTGTTATTCGTGGCCTTCATCCGTTTGAGCGCAGCGAAAACCCATTCGATATTTTATGTGGTTGAGCGATGATAAAAATAATTCCAACAAATTAGCAGCAAAAAAAATTTTGTAAGAATACAATAATCCCAAAAACTCATCGTTATCTTTTCAAACAAAAACAAATTGCCTATGACAAATGTCTACACGTATTTTTATTCGATTAACACTAGCGAAATGAACGGAACAGAAGAATACCTATTGGATTTCAATGAATTATCCAGCTTGGACAAGACATTGAACCTACTACCGGAAATAAGTCCGAGCAATAGTCTGGTGAAAAAAATTTTGGAACTTGCGTAAAAGCGAATGATGGAAAAAAGTTCCAATAAGCGAAGATGGCGAATTATCGCCATTTTTCATATTTTTGCAAAAAATTTTTTACTATGATTCAAATGGTTGATTTAAAATCGCAGTACCTAAAAATTAAAGATGAAATTGACAATGGTATTGCAAGAGTGATAGATAATACGGAATTTATAAATGGACAGGACGTCAAGGAATTCCGCAACGAACTGGCAACCTACCTTAACGTAGGAAACGTGATTACATGCGGCAACGGAACAGATGCCCTGCAAATCGCGCTCATGGCTCTCGGACTAAAACCGGGCGACGAGGTAATATCGGCAGATTTTACTTTCATTGCAACAGTGGAGACAATAGCACTGCTACAGCTAAAACCGGTAATGGTTGACGTTGATCCAGACACCTATCTCATTAATCCCGACGCAATAGAAAAAGCAATAACTCCACGTACAAAAGCCATAATCCCTGTACACCTTTTCGGTCAATGCGCCGACATGGAACGAATTATGGAAATTGCAAGGAAGCACAACCTATATGTAGTGGAAGACACCGCGCAAGCAATAGGCAGCGACTACCACTTCTCCGACGGCACGACCAAAAAGGCTGGAACAATTGGACATATTGGCTGCACATCGTTCTTCCCATCGAAAAACCTAGGTTGCTATGGCGACGGAGGTGCCTTGTTTACCAACGATGCTGAACTTGCCGAAAAAATTGGTTCGATCGTAAACCACGGAATGAAAGTAAGATACCATCACGACCGTATTGGCGTAAACTCACGCTTGGACACAATTCAAGCTGTAGTCCTCCGCGCAAAGCTCCCCCATCTCGACGAATACAACAACGCACGTCGCACAGCTGCCGACTACTACGACAGAGCATTTGCCAACTGTTCTAAAATCAGCACGCCCAAACGAGCCGACAATACTACACACACATTCCACCAGTACGTAATGAAGCTCAACAACGTTGACCGTACAGCACTCATGGAACACCTGAAAAACAAAGGCATAGCATCGGCAGTATATTACCCAATACCTCTGCACAAACAGAAGGCGTTCCAAGGATTTGAATATAACCCCGACGCTTTCCCTGTTACCGACAAGCTCTGCGAATCGGTTATAGCCCTGCCAATGAACACCGAACTCGACGAAGAAACACTGAAATACATAACTGACTCTGTTCTTGAGTTTGTAAAGTAAAAATACATTGCGATGAAAATTGCAGTTAAGGCATTATTATCCATAATAGTTGTATTCCTTAGCTGCAATTTTTCATTTTCCCAGTTCATCAAGATGGACGACCGCGTAATAATAGCAGGATACGTGCTTGATGTAGACACAGACAAACCACTAGTTTATACAAACATATCTATTAGGCATAGACACGAAGGCACAATTAGCGACACTGCAGGACATTTTGCATTGTCGGCAAAAATGTACGACACAATAAGGTTTTCGATGCTAGGCTACGGACATAAATATGTTGTTATAGACGACAAGGCTATCGAACGAAACGAACCTTTGATTGTAAAGCTAAAGACCGAAGCATACATGTTGCCCACAGTAAATATTTTCGAGTGGCGCTACAACCAGTTAAAATACGAAGTTACCACAATGGAACTACCCGATGACGAATATGTGTATGCCCTACGGAACTTTCCTATAAAGCAGAAATCCATTGACTACTACAATCGTCCACAGGAATCAGGCACTGGACTGGTATTCAGCCCGATAACCGCCTTATACGACAAATTCAGCAAGGAAGGCAAAGAACGACAGAATCTAGCAGAAATCAAAGAAAAGGATCTCGTAGACGAATTAATTGAAAGCCGCATTTCCACAAGTCAAATAATGGAATTTACAGGATTTACCAAAGTGGAAACAATACGGTTCCTCGATTGGTGCAATTTTTCCGCCGACTTTATCAACAGCATGAACGCATACAATTTCATTATGGTATTGAAGCACAAGGCCGATCAATACAAAAAGCTACATAAAGGCAACAATAGCGGCAAGATATATCTTGAATAAAACTATCTGAGGAATCCTACATTCACTCACACAAGCCTATTCTTCTTTCAATTTCAGTATCTTTTTTATTTGACAATTTCTTGTACTCCTCGTAATAGGTACGTGCCGAAGAACACTGTCCCCTATCAAGAGACTCGCGGACAGCCACCAACAAAGCTTGCAACTTGACACATAGCTTAATATTGCTTTCTATTTTTGCGTTCTTCTTGTTGTAAATCTTTTTGTATTTTTCATACGTTGAATTCGCCAAACCGCAATTGCAATTATCAATTTCTTCCTGTATGGATTCGAGGAAACATGCTTCGATTCTAGCTTCTATTTGAGAATCCGTCTTTTTGAATATTCTCACATAACTGTCGTAGTTCTGCTTTGCCAGACTGCAGTTTCCTTCATCGAGAGCCTTTTTCGCAGCATCGAGCATATCCTGCGACATGAGGCTATGACAGAAAAAGAGAAATACTGAAAATAATATGCTGTACCTGAGTAATTTCATTAATTGATAGGACGTTCTACATACTTAATATCAAAACTAGACACACAGTAAAAATCTTTTTTAGAATGAGGTTGAATAATAACTTGCATATTGTATGTTGTACTATTACATCTATCAAAAACAACACCTCCAACTTCCAATGGTCTATCACATGTGTTTTTAAGAACAAACCACCCATCAGAGTCTTGTTCTTTTTTTATACAATCCTTATAATTGCCTGAATTCACAACTTGTATGCCGCCTAGTGTCTGTGTATAATCTATAGTCCAGTCGTCAAATTCGGGCAACTTATAGTTTACAAGCATCTTTGCATCAAACATAGTTTCGCTAGCTGATTTCAATCGCAAACTAACAACGACCTCATACTCTTCACTTTTGTCAATAGAAACAGAATCTATTGAAAAATTAGATATTTCACTTTCCTCTATAACCCATGTCCAATCACTTGAATAATAGCGCTCAGCATCACTTACATTTTCTATAATTTTACGCTTTACAATATCCTTTTTTATTTGGTTTGCATCAGGCTTCACGGGTCTTATGGCACCGATTCTCCTAAGCACATTATCTGGAAGGTCCTCTCTCCTTGATTCAGTTTCCCATGAAGTACGAGCATTGTTCTCTAGTTGCTGGTCAAATGCGGCATCGCTTGCTGCATAGAAAGCTCTCAAATCTTTGCCTTCAAATTTTTGCTCAGCTTCTGCGGCACGCCTGTCAATATCCGACAATTCATCTTGATATGCATTATACAAATTTGCCATTTCCGCCTTATATGCCTCTTTTGCTTCTCTTCGTGAAGAATACTTGGTCACATCAAATTGTGCAATAAAAGTACTTGAAAACTTTTCAAGCTTATCCATGAAACTCTGAGAACAATTATTTTTCTCAGCAGCAATCATTTCTCCTGCTTTTTTAGGATTTGATGGCAATTCTTTCTTATTAGGATTGTCAGAACCGCTACCACTACCGCTACTACTACTTCCACTATCTGACGAACATGCAACTAATAATAAAGCAGATACTGAAACAAAAAACAGTGCCACAAAAAATCTTTTCAACCTTAAATCCATAACAATTTAAATTTATTACAAAAAAACTACATAGCTACCAAATTATCGGCACGCACAAAAATCGTGGCAAATATAAAACAAAAAAAGCAACTACATAGCATCACTAATAAAAAATGTGTGCATTGCAGATTCAACATGCATCATCTATTTTTCAACTAACGTAACCGCAAAAAAGACAGTTTTTCCTACCCAAATCAACAAATATAATTTTTCCGAAATAATTTATTGCTTTTTTAATAAAAAAACATTTATTTTGTGCTTCATAAAACATAAAACAATACAGCAATGAAATCGAACAAAATCTACAAATGGGGACGCGGGCTTATGAAGGCATCTGTCTTTACTTCAGTAATGTTCATTATGCAAGCATGCTATGGAACTCCCAACGACAATTACATGAAAGAAACCAAATTGCCTATTGCGGGAACCATTACAGACAATGCTTCATCGCAGCCAATACAAGGCATATACGTAACCATAAACGGAAGCGATTTCTCTGCAACATCCGACGAGAATGGCGAATTCAAAATTGACTATGTAACATACGGAGACCCAGAAAGTTTCGACATAATATTTTCTGACAATTCGGGCAGATACCAGATGCTCGACACAACAGTTGCTGCAAAAAGTGCACTTAACTTAAACATCAACCTAAAGGCTGTAGAATAACCCATTTGCAATGCTTCAGGCGTTTCACAACTACTTTAGGCGCAAGGAAACCGAACTGCACGAACTAAACTACCTATTTTGGGAATGTACACAGCGGTGTAATCTCAATTGCCGCCACTGCGGATCCGACTGTTCTGTTTCATCAGCATATAAGGATATGCCATTCGAAGATTTTCTGAAGGCTATAGAACCGCTTGAACGAATGTATCCTCGCAACTCGGTATTTATTGTTATAACAGGCGGAGAACCGCTTGTTCGCAACGACCTTGCAGAATGTGGAAGAGAATTACGCCGCAGAGGTTTTCCATGGAGCATAGTGACCAACGGATATGCCTACGATGCCGACGTTCACAAAAAACTCATATCGGCAGGCCTTAGCAGTATTACGGTAAGCCTTGACGGCCTAAGCGAAACACATGATTCGTTCAGGAAACGTAGCGGAAGTTTCGAACATGCCATGAGAGCCATCGACCTTATTGCAAACGAAAAATCATTACCTACATACGACATTGTAACATGCGTAAGCCCCTTGAATATTGGGCAATTAGACGAAATGAAACTTTTGCTCACCGAACATAAGGTAAAGGCTTGGAGGTTCTTCACTATTGCACCAATAGGCAGGGCGGAAAAAGACAACGGACTGCGACTGAACGGGCAACAGTTAAAACAATTGGTCGATTTCATAATAGCAACTAGGAAAGAAGGGATTATTGATGCAAAGTTCAGCTGCGAAGCCTACCTTGGAAAATACGACAGAAAGGTGCGCGACTGGTTCTACTTTTGCAGGGCTGGAATTAACATAGCCTCTATTCTTGCCGACGGTTCAATTTCCGCATGTCCGAACATCGACAGACGCTTTACCCAAGGCAACATATATAACGATAATTTCATTGACGTCTGGAACAACAAATTTGAAATATTCCGCAACAGGGAATGGATGAAAAACGGCGAATGTGCCAACTGCAAAGATTTCAAGAACTGCCTTGGCGGAGCAATGCATCTGCACAATGCCGACTCAAAAGCAATAATGGAATGCCATTGGCACAAATTAAAAGAAAACATGTAGGTTACAATGTACTCAAATTGTGTCAACAATATCGCGACAATAGGCTGAGCAAACTTATATTAGTGATGCTCAACGAAGTTAAATATCCAACACACAAATAGTCTAAAAAATTTTTCCCCATAATTGGGACATACGAAATATTTGTTGTTATCTTTGCACGATAATACAAAATACAAGATACACTATGCATACAATGGACAAATCATACTACTGCGTAATAATGGCAGGAGGTATAGGAAGCCGTTTCTGGCCGGTCAGCCGTTCCGACATGCCCAAGCAATTCCTTGATATACTTGGTGTTGGAAGAACATTAATTCAGCAAACATTTGACCGTTTTACAAAGATCATTCCCGATGAAAACATATATGTAGTAACCAACGAGGAATACAGCAGCATTGTACACGAACAACTGCCGAAAGTCCCAGTAGAGAACATTCTCGGTGAACCGATGCGCCGCAACACTGCACCCTGCATCATGTACGCCAACAGCAAAATCGGACTTAAAAATCCAGATGCAAAGATTGTCGTAACTCCTGCCGACCACTTGATTCTCAACGAGGATCTCTTCTTGGACAACATCACCGAAGGTCTTGAATTTGTCACCGAAAGCAACTCATTGCTCACCCTCGGCATCACCCCAAACCGCCCAGCTACTGGATACGGATACATCCAGATGTCGGAAAACCCTGAAAACCAAAAGTTCATACCAGTAAAGACTTTTACCGAAAAGCCTCAGCTCGAACTTGCAAAGTTGTTCCTTGAAAGTGGAGACTTCCTCTGGAACTCAGGTATTTTCTTATGGAAACAAACCGCAATACGCGACGCAATAAAGAAGCACCTAAAAGAACTGTACTCGTTGTTCTCGGAAGGCATAAAGAATTTCAACACGCCACGCGAAAAGGAAGCCATCACCGAAATATATTCGGGAGCAAAGAGCATTTCCATTGACTTCGGCGTAATGGAAAAAGAGCCCAATGTTTACGTTATGCAGACAAACTTCGGCTGGTCAGACCTTGGAACATGGAACTCGCTATACACCATCGCCGAAAAGGATGAAGCCGCCAATTCCGACCTATACAAGAATGTTTTGTTTGCAAACTCAAACAGAAACTATGTCAACATACAGGGAGACGACAAGATAGCAATCATCCGCGATCTCGACGACTTCATAGTGGTAGATACAGACAAGGCTCTGCTTATATGCAAACGAGAAAACGAACAGACTCTCACCGAAATGCTAAACGACGCTAAGGTTAAGTTCGGCGACAACATAAAATAGGTCAGCCATAACGCAATGAAAATCATTATAGTAGGAAGTGCACACCCCTACCGTGGCGGACTAGCATCGTTCAACGAAAGATTGGCGCAGGAATTCGTAAGCGAGGGACATAAGGTGGAAATTGTAACATTCACGCTGCAATATCCGTCATTCCTATTCCCTGGCAAAACACAATTCACAGACTCACCAAAACCAGAAAATCTTAGCATCACGCGGAAAATAAACTCAACAAACCCATTCAACTGGATGAAAGTCGGACGCGAAATTCGCAACAAGAATGCCGACATGGTGATTTTCTGCTACTGGATGTCGTTCATGGCACCAAGCTTCGGCAAAATTGCTCGCATTGTACGCAGAAACAACAAAACAAAGTGCATTGCTCTTGTACACAACATGATACCTCACGAGCAGAACATTCTCGACAAGATTTTGCCACCATATTTTGTAAAGTCGATGGATGGATTCATTGCACTGTCTAAATCAGTAGCCGACGACATAGGCAAATACGACAAACAAAACAAGCCACGTACATATTCGCCACATCCTATCTACGACCACTATGGAACCAACATAGAGCGAACCAAGGCATTGCAACAGCTCAAACTTGACCCTAGCAAAAAATATGTCCTGTTTTTCGGACTTGTCCGCGCCTACAAGGGTCTCGATCTGCTTATAGATGCCTTTGCCGACAGAAAACTGCGCAATTCAGACATAAAACTGATTGTAGCTGGCGAATTCTATCAGGATGAAAATATCTACCGCAAGCAGATTGCCGAACATGGAATTGATGATAAAATTATAATACACAACGAGTTTATTCCCGACGATAAAGTGAACCTATACTTTTCGGCAGCCGACATCATCGCACAGACCTACAAGTCGGCAACTCAAAGCGGCGTTACTCAGATTGCCTTCCACTTCGAAAAGCCAATGCTAGTTACCAATGTCGGTGGACTTGGCGAAATTGTCATCAACGGAAAGAGCGGTTACGTTGTTGAACCAAAAGCCAATGAGATTGCAAATGCACTGTCCGATTTCTTCGACAACTCACGCTGCTACGATTTTTCACAAGCAGTACGTGCCGAAAAAAGCAAGTACGCATGGAATATAATGACCGGGAAAATACTAAGGTTGTACGAACAATGTACCCTGGAAAAATGAAACGGCCAGATGGAATAGACTGAATATACGTCAATCCTACTTATTCAAGAAAATATTTTCCAGCACTTTTCCGCTTACTATCGGTGGCGGCGGAGTGCCTAAAGCCGTGGATACAGTTGGTGCAATATCGGTTAAGTTTATATGACTGAACACTTTCTGTTTCTTCACCTTCCACCCATACCAAATCAAGGGCACGTGCGTATTGCAGGAATAACCAGAATTATGGTCGGTACAATATGGAATGTCCTCTATCCAGCCAGGCTTTAATGCAATCATTATATCACCAGAACGTTTCTGATTGTATGAGTTTTGCATCTTTACCGGCATACCCTCAACAAAAACTATGCTCTGGAACTGGTTTGCTCCAATTGCATTGGCAATGCCTGCCGAATTCATTATAAAGTCAATAATCTTTTCGCGCATCTCATTGAGCGAAATCTGAGAATCCTCTATCAGCGGCCTATTGAGATATATCTGCGAATTATTAAAGTCAATCACCCAGTCTCCATCGCCATACAATGCTTTCAAATAAGACTTTATCAGGGCTAACATATAGAATTGCTTGAAGTTTCCGGCAGGCATCTTCTGGTCCTGTAAATATTGAGGCATTTCCGATACTCCATGATTTGATGTTAGGTATATGAGACAATTATTCTTACCAACCAAATCCTCTACCACTTCTATCAGATGCTCCAAATCCTTGTCCAAACGCAAAAACAAGTCCTGCACTTCGATTGACTGTGGACCATATAGTTTTCCAACTTCCTCTGGCACAGAATAATTAATAAACAAAAAGTCGGTAAACTCATCCTTGCCCAAGTCTTCGCCATACAATGCGGCTACAGCAAGATCATTAAGCAAAGTATTGCCTTCGGGTATCATTGTCAACAAATCATAGTTTCTGACAGTCTTCCTGATTGTCTGATAGTTGTATGGAAACGTCTTGTATATGCCATCTATCCCGAATTCGTATTTGCTTGAATCTGAAAGTACTTCGTTGTATTTCTCAAGCGGAAGCATTGGCTCCCAAGTTCTTTCAAGATACGTGTCGGGCATTTTCTTGTCGTTTACATCTACCACCCATTTAGGCAAAGAACTTGTGTAATAAGTAGATGTGATCCAATTCCCGGAGTTTTTGTCGAACCAGTATGCAGCATCGGCCGAATATCCGCCCGAAAGTACAGCTGCATATTTCGACAGCGACATGCTTATTACTTTCGACTTGCCTCTATTGAAAAGTTTTGCCTCGTCGCTAAAAGTTGTTGAAAGCATATTCGTTGGCGATACACGGCCATCGGTATCCTTTGATCCACCAACGGCAGTCTCCTTCTTTTCAGAATATATGCAATCGATTTTTTCTCCTGTCAACCTGTTAAACCAATAGTTTGACACAATGCCGTGACTACATGGCTCAGCGCCAGTTGCGATTGTTGCATACCCAGGAGCAGTTTGAGTAAGCGAATAGTTGAGGTTTGCATTTACACAATAGCTTCCATTAATTGCCAGCTTCTTAAAACCTTTGTCACCAAAATTGTCCCAGAAGCGATCAATATAGTCCTGCCGCATCTGCTCCACCACGATTCCAATAACAAGCTTGGGTTTGTCCGAGGGTATGGATGATTCAATCTGTGCAGTTGCCGACAATGCCCATGCCAACATCGAAAGCAACAATATGCCTACTTTATTTTTCATAATGCGAATATACTTCTTTGCCAGAAACATACTAAAATGCACAAAAGCATTTTTTTAACAACATTATGTTATAAAATGTGAAAAACACACAGCAAAGGCATTTTAAGTTAAAATAACGTTAAGGCGGATTTAAAAACAGAAAGTTTTTCTTTAATTTGCATTTATGAAAAAAAGAAAAATAATATCGTGGAGTATAGTAATGCTGTCAATATCAATGATAGTGCTGATATTGCTTCAGATAAGCCACATAACATCGGCATACAAAAAGTCCGCTGAAATAACAGAAAGGGCATTAAACGAAGCCATCAATCAGACTATCATAACGTTGCAGAAGCAGGAGGTTGCCATATTCGTCTACGACAAGTTCAAATCAAAGAACAATGGCACAAGCAACGGCAAGCCCAACAGCAAGCCACCTATAGGCAAAAGCTCCACTTCTTATTTCGACTACGATAATATCCCAAACAAAACACATATCTCGGAAAAGAACAATTACTTGATTCTTGAAAACGACCTGGATGCCATAGAGGCGTACTATCTGGGACAGATGTCGGATCCTAATTCACGGTTCAACAAGATGGCCATGCAGCTTGAAGCCGAATTTACAAGCCGACAGATTCCTATTGAAGATAGATTCGACGCCGAAACAATAGAACGTGTGCTTCGAAGAACCTTGAAGTCATACGGAATTACCATGGACTTCGAATTCGCCATAATAGACGAAGTATGCAACAAGCAAAAAATTGCATCCAATGACTTCGACATCAACAAGATAGACCAGTGTTACAAATATAACATAACGCCAGGAAACCTGATGGAGAACCCAAACATGTTCCTCGTATACTTCCCTACAAAGGAAAAGGCAATACTGTCTTCCATATATCCACAAATAATACTGTCCCTTTTGGTTTCATTGCTATTTATAGCATCGTTCAGCATTGCCATATTCTCCATATTACGACAGAAAAAACTTGACACAATCAAGACCGACTTCGTAAACAACATGACACACGAGTTCAAAACACCAATAGCCACAATAAAACTTGCCGCCACAACAATTAAAAGTCCTCAAGTAATTGAAAACAAAGAAACTGTATCAGGAATGGCTGAAGTAATACTTCAAGAAGCATCCCGAATGACACAGCATGTGGAACAGGTTCTGCAAATTGCCACACTCGACAAGAACGGACTAAAGCTGAACCTTACCGACGAAGATGCAAATGCATTTGTGCGCGACATAGCAGGCACAATGTCGCTCCAAGTTTCAAAGAAAGGCGGCAAACTAGACATCCAGACCTGCGACGGTGAAGTTCATTTGCAAATGGATGCAGGACTGATGTCAACTGTTCTAATAAACCTGATAGACAATGCTATAAAATACACAAAGGAAGCTCCCGAAATACTAGTCACCACATACGTAAAGGGCGACAGATTCTATTTTTCTGTAAAAGACAACGGAATAGGAATGGACAAAGACGCCCAGTCAAAAGTTTTCGACAGATTCTACAGGGCAAACACAGGAAACACTCACAATGTCAAAGGATTTGGTTTGGGACTTAATTATGCAAAAGAAATCGTACTGGCTCACCACGGTCTTATAACCATCAACAGCACAATTGGAAAAGGCAGTACTTTCACAGTGAATTTACCATTAACTTTAAAAGATATTAATTATGAATAAGGAAAAACTTTTATTGGTTGAGGACGACGTAAACTTTGGTTTCGTCCTAAAGTCATACCTTGAAATGAACGACTTCTATGTAACACTGATAACAGACGGAAAAGATGCTGTAAATGCATTCTTGTCAAGAGAATACAACTTATGCATTCTTGACGTCATGTTGCCAAACGTCGATGGATTCACAATAGCAAAGGAAATAAAAAGGATAAGCCCCAGCTGCCCAGTAATATTCCTTACCGCACGTTCGCTGAAAGAAGACATCATGGAAGGGTTCAGGATTGGTGCAGACGACTACCTGACAAAACCATTCGAATCAGACGTATTGCTCATGAAGATCAAGGCAATACTTCGTCGCAACCTCAACATAAAGCAAGGAATCGCCGATGTTGTAACTATCGGAAAATACAAGTTCAATACAAAGATTCGTTCACTAACAAGTTCCGACGAAACTTACAGGCTCACCCCTCGTGAAGCAGATTTGCTTAAGGCTCTGTACCTGAACAAGAACAACGTTCTCGACCGCAACGAAGCTTTAAAGAAAATTTGGGGCGACGACAATTACTTCAATGCAAGAAGCATGGACGTTTACATTACCAAACTGAGAAAATATTTCAAGGACGACGACACCGTACAAATAGACAACATTCACGGCAGCGGATTCATTCTTGTTGTAAAGGAATAGGAATAGGCATTCACAATATTTTTCAAGAAGAGAATGTATCTCTTCTTGAAAAATACAATTTTCTATACTTGACGGCCTATCCTACTGGCAACTATTCAGCCATCAAAGCCGTTATTTTTTCTTTCGACTTGTTTATCTTGTCGAAAAGGTTGTTTAACCATGCAGGCTTAGCATAACCGGGGTCAATTTCCTGAGAATCAGCATCGCTATAATAATCAACAGTCTTGGTTACCTCTTCCTGCTTCACAGGCGGAACAAATTCTAATGTTTCGCTGTACGAATTAGCATTTAACGTTTCGAACATTGCACAGAAACCGGAAAACGAAAAATCATCAAAGAGCGAACTTTCAACTTTTGCCATCATTTGGAAAAGAACATTGGCATCAACCACAGGCATCCCTTTAATTATTACATTATCAACGGAATACCTTTTTATTTCATCAATGATAGCTCCAAATTGCCTTTTCAGTTCCACTTGTACTTCGTATGATATATCAGTAATGTCTATATCCTTCTTAATATCTTCGTACACCGACGTTGAAATCTTATATTTCACATATTGATGAGGCACCGAGACAAAGCCATACATAGACATTAGTATCCTGCTGTTCTTGTACGAAAGTCCGAAGGTATTGCTCAACCGACAAATCAAATCAGAGAGTCCATAGGGAAGTCTTACCATGCGACGTACTTGCCCTTCAGAAAATACGCAAACCATAGTATGCCTGTCGAAAAAAGAAACTACAGCATTATCGCCCCTGTAATCCTTTGAAAAACTATTGTAAAAGCACACATCCGGAACCACAGCCCCTATCTTGACTCCCTGTCTTGACAAGAAAGACGAAAGCGACATCAACCTATCTGTATTCCAATATATAAAAACCTTTCGCTTCAAGTACTTCTGAAGCAAAGGTATATCCTCAAGCCTCCGATATGTTTTCCCTTCGTATTCGTAAACAGTACGAACTTCAATAAAATGTGTGGCCTCAGTCTCCGGAACCGACAATACAGGAGAAGAAAAGTTGCGGATCTTGTATTTGACATTGCTGTCCGACCTAACACCCATTGTTACTTGTTCCCCATAATGATAGTACTCTTCTGGCAATATTAATTTTACAGAAACGTCACCTCCCATTTTGCCGACAAAATCAGAAATCACTGCAGAAACAAATTCATCGAAATTAAAGTAATCTTCGCTAGTAAACTTTTCTTCCCTTTTTTCGTTCTCCGACAAAATCACAACTTCTGTCTCCGACACCAAAACAAAAATTTCATTTTTCATATCCATTCCAATTAAATTTTAAATATTATTTACATCAATTTTATTAACTTAATTACCTATCCCGCTATGAAGCGGACATTTAAAACGCTGCAAAAATATACACATAAATCACTATAAAACAATATTTTAAGCAAAATTATTTTAAATTTAAGCAATATATCAAAAAATATTTTTTAACTATTTTTGCTTAATTAATTTTAATCGCTTAAATTTGCAGCCTAATATAAAACTTAAATTTTAATGAATCTTAAAGGGATCGACTATAGCAACGACATTATATGCCTTATTGCAAGGATGCTTTCGGTGCATACTGTCACCTGCATACGTAGGACCAACGATGGAATAGCAAAGTCGTTCCTTGACGAGAACATGCAAATTCACCACGACGGAATCGTATCTACGGCAGATGTCGAAAAACGAATTCCAGTATCTTCACGCACTTCGTGGGAAACGACAAACAACCGCAACAGCTTGCTTTTCGACGACCAGAATCTCACGCTTTGCATAAGGCTCACCTCTCCCATCGACAATCTCGACGACATTTACCTTGTCACAATACGTCCTACACTACAAAGCCTGACTTTGAAAGTTACCGACAGCAACGACATCAACGTGTCTATCCGCGACAAAGAAATTATAGCAGCAATGTGTTATTCGGCTTGCACTTCGGCAATTGAAATGATAAAGTCCAACAACACAAAGACACAACTGCTAAAAGAAGAAATCAGGCACAAGGACAGAACCATATCGGAGCTTAAGCGAGAAAGGGAGATACCTATTGAAAAGACAAGAAAACATGTCAAGAACAAACTGGTGCAGCTTGGCCAACTGTACAACAAGGATTTTATACTATCCAAAGATGCCGAGCTTATACTCAACGACTTTGTAGGCGACAATATCACTCCTCTGCTAAAAGCAATAGAACGTGCAGCAAGCCTGAAAGCCGAAATATACGACAATTTCCAAATAATCATTGACGACACGGATATAAGAATCGTTCAAGAATCGGAGACTGCCGAAAGCAACAAAGTTACCGACATGGGATCACGCGAGAAGCGACATGCAAGACTTATCTCGTACCTTGAAAAGATTGAAGATGCATACAACAGAACAGTCAATGATGGATACAAGCCTACCGCAATAAACATTGCAAACGCAATGAATGTGACATCGGCATCCATAACAATGTGGTTTAACAAACATTCGGAAGACGCCAAACGTCTCTGCGACGCAAATATCAACCTCTGCAAAAATTCTAGACAATACTTCGATCCGCTAAGGGAAGCAATTGCAGGAAAAAGGAACAAGGTAAAAACAGCCTAAATGAATGTAATACGGAAAATACTCACCTTCCCGTTCATAGTACTGATATTGTTCTACAGAAAAGCTATATCCCCATTTTTGCCAGACTCGTGCAGATACACACCTACCTGTTCCCAATACGGACTTGATGCTTTCAGGAAACATGGCTTGCTAAAAGGATTTTTCCTTACGGCAAGAAGAATATTGAGTTGCAACCCATGGGGCGGCAGCGGTTACGACCCCGTACCCGAGAAATGCACATGGAAATATGTATTTGGCAAAAGAGAGAAAAATACAAAAGAAGATCCTCTTCAGTAAAGACTTATCAATTCATTTTAGCTTCGTGGATGGTGCATAAGAATCTCCTCCAGCAAGGTCTGCCTATTTATATGAGTATATATTTCTGTAGTTGTAATCGACTCATGTCCAAGCATTTCCTGAACAACCCTGAGATCAGCACCACGTTCAATCAAATGAGTAGCAAACGAATGACGGAATGTATGCGGAGAAACAGTCTTCTCAATTCCAGCTGCCTTGCAAGTCTGTTTTATTATTGTAAAGATCATGGCGCGTGTCAATTTTTTTCCGTTACGGTTTAGAAAAAGTACATCGCCACTACCCTTTTGCGGATTAACGTGGTTGCGAAACGACTTCATATAATTGTCGATTTCCTGTATTGCCTTTTTTCCAATTGGAACTAGCCTTTGCTTATCGCCCTTGCCCACCACACGTATGTACTCTTCAGACAAAAACAAGTCAGAAAGCCTCAAGCCTACCAGCTCCGACACTCGCAAACCACATCCATACAATACTTCTATAATTGCACGGTTGCGATGACCGAGCTCTGTGCTTACATCAATGGCACCAACTATCGCATCAATCTCCTCCACTGTAAGCACTGTAGGCAAATGACGCGCGAGCTTGGGTGTTTCAATAAGTTCTGTCGGATCATCCTCTATCCTATCTTCCACCAACAGAAACTTATACAACGACTTTATTGCCGAAATTGCATGTGACTGCGATGCCGGAGCTATGTCTTGCGATGCTATATGACGTATGTACTCGCGTAACATGTCGCAGTCAGCCTCGGTGAAATCACCGCCAAACCCTATTTCATCAAAATACGCATCAAGCTTGCGAAGCTCCTGCATATACGACACAAAAGTATTTTCTGACAACGACCGCTCCAGCTTCAAATAATACTCATAGTCGGTCAATGTTATTTCACGCGATTTCATTATTATTCAACATTTGACAAAATAATTTTATTTTTGCAAAAATAATAAAACGATGAGAATTTTAATAATTAACGGACCAAATTTAGGCAACATAGGTCGCAGGGAACCTGAAATATACGGACATGAGAATTTCGACGAATATATTGACAAGCTAAAGGCTAAGTTTCCAGAACACCAGATCGACTACTACCAGTCTCATATTGAAGGTGAAATAGTTGCCAGACTACACAGGACAGAAACCGAGAAATACGACGGTGTGGTTCTTAATGCCGGTGCATACTCGCACAGCTCCTATTCCATTCGCGACGCTGTAGCAGCAATTTCAATCCCAGTAACTATGGTTCATATATCAAACGTGTATGAACGCGAGCACTTCCGCCACGAAAATGCTATCGCAGCAAAATGCAAAGGTACAATTACAGGCTTTGGACTTAAATCGTACGAACTAGCCATATATAGTTTATTATAATACGCATACAAATACCTTGTTTCAAAACTGATTCATCTGCTTCTGTTTTCCGAAGCCAAGTAAAAATTAGAGAGACAAGCACTCCTACTGCATGTATCTACGAAAAATGAGAAGTCAAGGGGACGAAATGAATGATGCGGATTAACCTTACCCTTCGATACTTCGACAGGCTCAGCATGCGAGGCTCAGGGGGCGGTTAAATGAAAGATCCGTGGTTTCTCACAAAACTTTTTAATCCAACAGAACCATCCCTTTGCAAAAAAATTATTAACTTTGCTCTGTAAATTTATTTTTCATGAAACGATTATTTGCATTATTAACGATTACCGCCATATCTATGGCATCGTTTGCTCAGGTAAACTACAAGACAGTAAAGACTCATTCGGAAAACGGCACATCCCTAGTACGTATCCGCATTGACGAACAGATAAAACCAAACGCCGACGGCGCATACGGATTCCGCATGAAAGCTCCTATTCAATTCACATCGTTTGCCATTGGATGGGATGCTACTGACCGCAATGCCCCTGAAGGTCATTTCATTGTATATTACCGCACTTCGCAAGGCGAGAAATGGACAAGCTGGCATGACGACCACGGATATTTCCGTCCCGAATACATAGAACCAAACATTTTCTACACCGACCTGCTTTTCGGATTCGACTTCAACATGCACGACTCCATTGATTTCCTCATATTTCCACCTGTAAATGTTCAACTAACAAAAATTGAACTTGTATTTCAGGACATAACATCCGAAAACGAAAAAGCAGCAAACCAGACCGTACGTGTCAACGCCACCCGAGACGACAACTGCCTCGAATTTCCCGAATACGTTCCACGCTCATCGTGGTGCGGAAACTATTCCGAATGTCTGGATCCAACCTATTCACCCGCATACATCACTTGTACCCACACCATAATACATCATGGGGCAAGTCCCGACTCATACACCGATGGAGCCGCCGTTGTTCGCTCATACTGGAACTACCACGTCAACAGCAACGGATGGAGTGATATTGGCTACAACTACCTTTTCGACAAAGATGGAAACATGTATCAAGGAAGGTACAACCCTAACCTGCCAACATCGGACGTAAAAGGTGCACACGCAGGAAATTGCAATGCCAAGTCTATAGGCCTTAACTTTATAGGCAATTCCGATGCCCCCGCAACAGCGCCTACCGATGTTCAACTCGAAAAGTGCTGGGACATGCTAGCATGGTGGTACGACAACAAGCAACTCGACCCGACTTCATCGGCTGACATAACCAACCAAGCAGGACAATTCACATTCAGCCGCTATCGCATTTCGGGACACCGCGACGTAAACCAGACTTCGTCAGGTCAATTAGGAACAACCTGCCCCGGTGAAACCTTATATGCAATGCTTCCGAATTTCCGCGTGCAAGTTGCCCGCAAAATGAACAACTGCGGTTGGAATATAGTTCTGCCAGAAGAAGATACGATTCCGCCAACAACTGAAATCACTGCCAACGAATGGAACAACCGCGACTTTAATGTATCGTTTGCCGACAGAAGCAACACCAACAAGGCATTCTACCAGATTCTCGACAAGGAAGACGGCAAATGGACAACCAACGCCAACAAGGGAATTCTTTACGAAAAATTCGACGGACAGACAATCCCCAATGGCTGGACAAGCGAAAATGGAAGCTGGGAAATGAATTCTGGATCGATATTGCAAAGCGACGAAGAACTAATCAGCACAAACCTTCACTACACCTTGCATCAGGAAAGCGGATACACATACCTGTACCACGCCAAGATGAAAATCTCAGGCGAAGGATCTAACCGCCGTGCAGGGTTCTATTTCTTTACCGACAACGCCGAACGACAGAACGGCTATATGATGTTCATTCGTCCCGACCACAATACGGCTCAACTTTACAAATATGTTGACGGCTCATATTCCGAAAACGGGGGAACCTACACATCGCTTTCGTACACCATAAACGCAGACCAGTGGTACGACATTAAAATCATATTCGACACTAACACTGGAAAAATAACATGCTATGTGGACGACATCGTTGCCGTCACTCTTAACGACTCCAACCCTTTCGCATCTGGCGATTGTTTCTCGTTGCGCACAGCAGGTTGCAGCACCGAATACAAGGACATATTTGTAACACGCTCACGTAATGTAAGTTCAGACATAACCGCAACTATAGGCGAAAACGGAGACATACGCACCGAAAGCACCGATGGCAGCATGGCTGGCAAAATCAGGACAATACTTTTAGGCAACAATGGAATGTGGTCGGACTACTTTGAGCAAGATGTAAAAGTTGACTGGACTGCTCCAGAAACCGAAATAAACACCGACAGCGAATGGAACGGAAACGACATTACAGCAACATTCGACGACACCGACAACAACTTTGTTGCAGAACGATTCTACAATGTAACGTCGTTCAACGGAGAAGACTGGGTCGCGACAAATGCAAACGGCTTTGCCTACAACGACTTCGACAGGGTAATCGGAAATGAATGGACAAGCGTAGCAGGTTCGTGGAGTATCGTAAACGGACATTTGACACAAACAGAAACAGGAACATCCAACCTATATGCAACAGTTGACCAGACTTTAGCCGACAAATACATGTACGAATTCAACTTCAGGATGTCGGATGGCTCCAACAACCAGCGTGTGGGCCTGCACTACATGAGCACAGACGGACTGACAGAGAATCACGGCAACGGATATTTTATCTATTTCAGATTGTCAACAAGTTCGTCGAGGGTTGAATTCTACAGGGTCGAAAACGACACATACTCGCAAGACAAGTGCATCGACCTGCCGTTGAGCACCAACAGCTGGCACAACGTAAAGCTAATCTACGACCGTACCAATGGAAAGAGTTCTATATATTATGATAATAGGTATTACGGATCGTACACTGCAACAAACTTTTTCACCGAAGGAAATATTGTAGCCCTGCGAAACGGCGGCGCAACAGCCGACTTCGACGACTTCAGAATTTATCGTTCCCGCGGAAATTCAGCTACAATAACCACTGGCGAAAACGGTGACATTGCATACACCACTCCTGACGAAAACAATGAATTCGCGACAATAGCATCAGTCGCTATTGATTCAGCACAAAACATTGCTGCATATTACTATTCAGTAGCAAACGATTCTACTACTGTCAACATTAATTCTGAAATCAATAGCACAATAGACATATACCCTACTCCAAACAACGGAAATTTCACTCTAAAAGTAACTTCCGACCTTGTTGGCAAATACCTGACAATATATGATATAAACGGAAGGATTATTCTTGTACGCAAAGCCGAATCCGAAAAAACAGAAATCTCGCTTGGTAAAGTTGCAACAGGAACCTATTTCGCAAAAATTGGAACAGATAAGATTAAGTTTACAATCAAATAATTCTTACATAAAATGTCATTGCTTCGCGTTTTAATTGCCATTATATTTCCGCCTTTGGCTGTAATCGACCATGGCTGCGGCTCATTTCTAATTGTATTTCTGCTGACGTTGTGCGGTTGGATTCCCGGTGTAATCGGAGCATTGATAATCCTCAACAAAAACTGACACAAAATGTCGCCGTTCCTGAAATACATAGCCGACGAACAGCACTATACCGAAGTGCTATCAAAACTTACAAGCGTAAAGCGAACTCTTTGGATAGGTACCGCCGACATCAAGGATTTGTATGTAAACCAAGACAACAATGTTGTGCCAATGCTTGAAGTCCTAGCCTCTCTACTGAAAAAAGGAGTTGAGATAAGGCTGATACATGCCAAGGAACCAGGAGAAAACTTCCGTACTGATTTTGACCGATACCCTATCCTATGCACCAATCTGGAACGTGTGCTTTGTCCCCGTGTCCACTTTAAGATACTGATATTCGACATGGAAAGTGCATACATTGGCTCGGCAAACCTAACAGGCGCAGGTATTGGAATGAAAAGCCAACAAAAGCGCAACTTTGAGGCAGGAATCTACACAAATGATCCAGAAATTGTAGAATCGGCAATCAACCAGTTTGACAGGATTTGGATAGGCATGCACTGCGAAAAATGCGGAAGAAGGGATTTTTGTGGAGATAAAATAAAGTAACCGCCTAATAAACAAAGAGAACAAAATCTATGTTTGTGTAAAATAAAGGCATTAATATAGGTCTATTTTGCTTTTTTTAAAGAAAAGTCATACCTTTGCAAAAATTTATGGCACAATAATTGCGATGTGCCTTTTCGCTTTCGCAAATTAGTACATAAAAAGACTCCGTGCACTAACAAGCAAAGCAACTGTAAGTTTTTTGTAATTAGGAGTCTACATACATAAAGGTATGAAAAAGTTATTATCTGTAATTTGCATTGTACTGCTTTCGGCAGGAATCGTTTTTGCACAATCAACCGTAGTAAAAAAGAAACCGTCATCAAATTCGGGTTCCACAGAAACGACAACGACAACCAGCACCAAAAGCTCGTCGTCAGATACAAACAACGGTAACAACAATGGCTCATCCGAAACAAAGGGAAACCCAAGCACACCGGCAACAAATTCATCGTCGAGCAACTCGGAAACAAATTCGAGAACTGCCACAAACTCGACAGCAACATATTCCACCACAACAACCAACGACACAACGCCAACAACAAAGTCAGACATCACGCTCGACCATTTCATCATTGGCGGTGGTATTAGTGCTGGAGCATTGCTTTCTACCGACATTATAAGCACCGGTGCCCTCCTGAATGCCGAATTTGAAGTTATGGTTCAATTCAAGCATCACCGTCTTGGTATTGGTGGCGACAAAACATTAATGCTGAACCTCAGAAACTTGGGAACAGTAATCGGAACATTAGGCAAATCGAACTGTAACCTTAACAAGGTGTATTTCACATACGAATGGACTTTGTTCAAGCGCAGCCCTATCAACTTCACGGCGGGCTTCAAGTTCGGGTCATTCGATGTAGGCTCGTCTAAATATAGGACAGAACAAGAAGAAAACAATGCAAAAGCAACAAAAAGTCCGTTCTTTGGTGCTGTAGCTATTGCCTTCGAGGTTGGACACCCAAGATTCCTGTTGTACGTTAAGCCAGAAATCGGTTACAACTCATACGACACTGGCTCGTGGAGAAAAGATATCTACGTAATGGCAACTGTAGGTTTCCGCTGGAAGACTAAACGTCTCGACAAGTACGACACTTCAAAAACTACAACAACCGAAACAGGCAAAAAATACGAATAATAAAAAACGATAAATCACACAATTATGAAGAAGTACATTTTAGTAATTATTTTGGCTTGCATAACATTCGCAGGCTTCGCACAGGACAGGAAAGCTGCAATGGAAGTAAAATCGACAGTTGCAAACGGATTCGACAAATGTGCAATGTACCCTGGTGGTGAAAACGGAGTAAACACATTCATCCACAAGAACATCGACTACCCGATGGCAGCTATGAAGAGCGGCAAGGAAGGCGACGTGACAGTACGCTTCACAGTAAACACCGATGGTACGGTAACTAACGTAAAGGTTGTAAAAGGCCTCGAACCAAGCATCGACGCAGAAGCCATAAAGGTTGTAAGCAAGCTTAAAGGCTGGACACCTGCAATGAAGGGCGGCAAGGCTGTACCGATGGACTACGAAGTCAAATGCAACTTCAAGAAGGAATAAAACAACGAAAAAATCATTGTAAAAGCCTATTGCTCAAGCAGTAGGCTTTTTTATTAATTGTTAATAAAAATACAAAAAACATCGTCATACATTGAAAAGAATTGAATTAAATTTGCACGCGAAATAAAAATAAAATGCAGAAGGTATTTCTAACAATTATAATCGGTGCAATAGTTTTGGTTTCAGTGTCTTGCCAAAAGCAGAACACAACCACGACCCCATCCGAACTCACCAACCTTAAAGACTCGGCAAGCTATGCAACGGGAATAATAATCGCCAAGAAATATTTAGACGACAACAATGATTCGATTTTGAACCGTGAGCTAACATTAAAAGGCATTAACGACGTACTAAAAAATGACACATCTCTCCTATCTTTTAAAGAAGCCGAGGAAGCAATTAATGTTTATATGCGCCAGATTATCGATGAAAAATACGAATATGTAAAAAAGGCTAGCAACGATTTTCTATCCGAAAACCTAGCCAACACAGGAGTAATACAAACAATTTCAGGGCTTCAATATAAAGTAATAAAAGAAGGTAACGGATCGGAACATCCATCAATTACGGACAATGTTATTATTAAGTTCGAAGGGCGAAAGATAGATGGCACTATAATAGGCGGCACTGGCGACAATGCATTGGAGAACAACCTTATGGCTTTACCCAAAGGGTTAGCAGAAGGAATCACCCAAATGACGCCGGGAGCAAAATACCAATTCTACATTCCCTACGAACTTGCTTTTGGTGAAAACGGCTATAAATCAGTAGAACCGTATTCAACAGTAATTTTCGATGTTGAACTTTTAGAAATTGTAAAGAAATGATTTTTTAAAGCCGGAAGTTTTTACTTTCGGCTTTTTTTTAATAACGATAAATAGAAAACAATAAATAGCAAAGATGATGAAAAACAAAAGTTTAATCTCCATCAACGACTACACGAAGGAAGAATATTTCCGCATCCTCGAAGTCGCAGCAGAATTTGAGAAGAACCCCAACCAGAAATTGCTTGACAACTACGTTGTGGCATCGCTTTTCTTTGAGCCATCAACACGTACTCGCCTTAGTTTCGAGACTGCAATACAGCGTCTTGGCGGTAGAGTAATAGGTTTCAGCGAAGCAACCAACACAAGTCAGGCTAAAGGTGAATCGTTCAACGACACAATCATGACCATCAGCAAATATGCCGACCTGATTGTTATGCGCCACCCTATCGAAGGAAGTGCACGCTATGCAAGCGAAATTTCGCGTGTCCCGATCATCAACGCCGGCGACGGTTCAAACCAGCACCCGACACAGTGTCTGCTCGACTTGTATTCGATATACAAAACGCAGGGTACACTCGAAAACCTCAAGCTCTGTCTCGTTGGTGACCTCAAGTACGGTCGTACAGTTCACTCTTTGCTAATGGCAATGTCAGAATTCAACCCGACATTCAACTTTATTTCGCCAGCAAGCCTTAGAATGCCACAGGAATACAAGGACTACCTCGACACAAAGGGCATCAAGTACAACGAATACGAAGAACTTGAACCAAACATCAAGGATGCCGACATCGTTTACGTAACCCGCGTACAGCGCGAAAGATTCTCCGACCTGCTTGAATACGAAAAGGTAAAGAACGTTTATGTCCTCAAGAACAAGATGCTTGAAGGAACAAAGGACAACATGAGAGTTTTGCATCCACTGCCACGTGTAAACGAAATTGATGTTGACGTTGATGCCAACCCGAAGGCTTACTACTTCGAACAAGCTGAAAACGGAGTATATACAAGAATGGCTATCATAGCACTTATTTTAGGTCTCAAATAAATCGTAAAGTCATGAAAGAAGAATTAACAGTAAAGGCTATCGAAAACGGAACCGTTATCGACCACATACAAGCCGACAAATTATATAAGATTTTGTCTATCATTGGAATAGAAAACTTCGACACCCCAGTATTTTTCGGCAACAACCTGCCAAGCAAAAAGTACGGAACCAAGGCCATCATTAAGATTGCCGACAGGTATCCAAGCGACGACGACGCAAACAAGATTGCACTCATCGACCCGAAGGCAGTAATCAACATCATCAAGGACTTCAAGGTTGTCGACAAGCGTCAGGTTGAATTGCCAGAAAAGATCGAAGGCTTTGTAAAGTGCTTCAACCCCAAGTGCATAACCAACCACGAAAAGGTTTCAACCAAATTCACAGTTGTAAAGAAAGACGGCAAAATAGGACTAAAATGCCGCTACTGTGAAAAAATAACATGGGAAGACAACATTGAAATAATATGATGCAACCCAAACAATCGAGAAACGGATAGTTTCTCACATATAATAACATACGACAAATCCGGTCTCAGTATTATTGATGCCGGATTTTCTTTTTTCATTGGTGTCCGCTAAAAATGATTTGTTGACCATGTTGTCTTTTGAAAAAAAGAAGACAACCCTGACAACTCTGGACAACATTGATATTCAGACAGAAAAAAGTTGTCATTTGTTGTCCCTGTTGTCTTTTGAAAAAAGAAGACAACCTTGACATCTTTGGACAACGTTGCTATTCATTCAGAAAAAAGTTGTCATTTGTTGTCCCTGTTGTCTTTTGAAAAAAAGAAGACAACCTTGACAACTCTGGACAACATTGATATTCAGACAGAAAAAAGGGGACAGCCGATATATCGGGTGGAGTTAAGCGAGTATGGTGGATAACCTAAAAATAAAGAATGGAATGTCAGATACCCCTCTGAATTGAGACCTGAAAGCCTTTACTTTTGCATTGAAGCT
>Ga0310696_10001318_pt1 | contig 36249 bp, 71 predicted proteins | sample AusTroGonzalo_MG_4_FD_203885 | JGI IMG/M metagenome (GOLD analysis project Ga0310696, IMG submission 203885) | Bovine rumen microbial communities from tropical cattle in Woodstock, Queensland, Australia - Gonzalo_02 (v2) (version 2) | ecosystem: Host-associated > Mammals > Digestive system >... | reverse complement strand
ACAGAAGAAACAGAAAATACCGCTCTTGTAGAGATACCTTCTGAATATTATAATAAAGTAAAAGATATTATAAAAGAAGGTAATTCTTACGGATTGAATAAAATCTCATTAGAGGTTATGTTCAAAAATCTTATTGAGGAGGTGATTTAATTGGGTGGAGGAGCTTGGAAACAAGATGATTTTATAACCTATAGCTGTAATACAAGAGGTGTAAGTGCGTCAACTATTAATATGTCTACTGGTAGTTATACAGTAAACTCACATCAAGATATTTTCAAAGCAAGAACAATAGCAGCTGAGTTAAGGCCTTACAAGATCACAAGAGAATGTTGCGATTCGGCAGAGCATCCTCAGACAATTCCTGTAATCTTAGCTCTTGATGTAACAGGGTCTATGGGCGATGCGGCTAAGGAAGTTGCAACAAAACTCAATATTATAATGACGGATCTTTACAGCAAGGTTAAAGATGTCGAATTTATGATAATGGGAATCGGTGACTTTGCTTACGATGATGCACCTCTTCAGGTAAGTCAGTTTGAGTCAGACATCCGTATTGCAGAACAGATGGATAAGATTTGGTTTGAAGAAGGCGGCGGAGGAAATTCTTACGAATCGTATACTGCCGCATGGTACTTTGGTGTAAAGCATTGTAAGCTAGATTGTTGGAAGAGAGGAAAGAAAGGAATCATCATAACTCTTGGTGATGAGAATCTTAATCCTTATCTTCCATATAGGCAGTTAGCAAGAGAAACTGGAGATACTTTACAGGGTGATGTTGAAACAACAGATCTTTACAAAGAAGCAGCTGAGAAGTATGATATTTTTCATATCTATGTAGATCATCATGGTTATCAGTATGCTGATATGGATACATGGAATAATGTACTTCCAGCTCAACATGTACTTAGCTGCAAGATCGAGGAAATTCCTCAGGCAATAAGTGATATTGTTACTTCAGCAGTAGAAAAAGCTGAATCGTTTATTGAAAAACCTACTGAAACTACACAAACAAATGGAGGAGAAGGAATCTCATGGTAAATCAGAAACGTTATGATATAACCGTTGTCATGGGCGCCAATTATGGAGATGAAGGTAAAGGCCGAATGACGGATTACTTTGCGGATAAGGCTATTAAGGCCGGCAAAAAGACTATCGTTGTATGTTCAAACGGTGGAGCACAAAGAGGTCATACCGTCAGACTTAATAACGGTTATACTCATATGTTTCACCATTTAGGTTCTGGAACATTGGCTGGGGCGGATACATATCTTCCCCAGTCTTTTATTGTCAATCCTATGCTCTTCATGAAAGAAATGAGAGAGCTTTATAAGGATTTAGACAAGACTGGACTTAAGAATCTTCCAAAGATATTTGTGCATCCGGATTGTCTTATCTCAACACCATTCGATATGATGAACAATCAGATTATGGAAGATGCAAGAGGAGATAAGAAACATGGTTCTGTAGGCGCAGGTATCTGGGAAACTATTTTCCGTAATGGTGCTTCTATGTTTGAGATGTCTCAGATGTCTAATGAGAATATGTTTAACTATCTCAAATGGATTAGAGACAAATACAGCACTAAGCGTCATTTTGAGAAGGGCTACTTACCTCAAATGGATGAAGCTCTTAAGTCCTGGGAAAAGATATTCTTCAATGAAAACATGATTCACAATTACATTCTCGATTTCAGAAAAATGGAGGACTTAATCACATATAGCAATGACTATAAGCTTATGGATTATGATTCTATCATCTTTGAGAATGGTCAGGGATTATGCATTAGCCAGGATATGGGTGATATTTATACAACACCCAGCTATACAGGCATAACTGAGCCTAAGAAGATTATCGATAAAGTCTTCAAAGCAAATAAACTCAGTTACGATGTTGAAGCATGTTATGTATCAAGAACTTATCTTACAAGACATGGCGCTGGTGAGTTACCTGGAGAACTTGACTTTATTCCCAAATATGTTAACTTAGATACTGAGAGTAATATAGAAAGTAAGTATCAAGGTAAGTTTAGATATGCTGATATTGGTAATGTGTACATCCCAGCTGCGTTAGGACGAAGAGACTTAGATACTTATGGAAGTTCAGATTACAAAATGTCAGTAGCATTTACACATTGCGATGAGTATTTTCCAGGTATCGTTATCGAGAATATGCCTAAAACTTATTATGTCTTTGGTCCTAGGAGAGGAGATGCTGTAGATGAGTTTAAAGGAATTAATAAAGATATTACGGAATAGTAATACGGCTGAAGAAATTGATTCTTATAGAGATGAAATACTGCGAATTATTCCTAGAGCTAAGGATATGATAGGATTCGATCAACAGAACCAGGCACATCAATATAATCTTTGGGAGCACTGTTTATGGACTGTAGCAGGACTCCCTAAAGATATTAATGATGATATGGTTTACTTAGCTGCTTTGGTTCATGATATCGGTAAGTTAGAATGTCAAACATATGATGAACGTGACGGTAAAGTCCATATGCATTATTATGGTCATCAGAAAATCTCTTATGAGATTGTAAGGGATGAAATTATTCCATACATACTATCGATTGGAGAAAACCTTACTAAAAACGAAAGAGACCGATTGCTGTTTTATGTAAAGTATCATGATGATCATGTCAGTTTGAGACCAAAGCATTTAAAAAGATATTTGGATATGGGCATAACTATTCAGCAATTTCAAAACATAATGAAGTTGCAAGTTGCAGATGCAAAAGCTCATAATCCATGGCCGGCAATTCTTGAACGGATAGAGATTTGTGAGAAGTTATCCAGAGAGTATGTTTATGAGTTATACAAATGTATTGTTTGGGGGTCGCGAAAATAATTAGTCGCATATTGGAGACGGATGGTCTCATATGTTTTTAGGGAACTGAAAGATATTTTGGTTCTCTATTTGTTTCTTGTTAAATTTTAGGGAGGTGTCTAAAAATTAGAACAAATCTGTGGAAACACATGAAACGTTTTGATGTAACATTCTTCGAACTTATCTCATATTTGAGAGAGGAGGATAAAAAAGAGATAAGTGCAAATGTATTAATGAAGATGTTAGATAACTGGGAGAAAATTGATCATAAGGATTATCACTATTTGTATTACAAGATACTTGAAATTGATTTACGTAGATGGGGATTCTCAAACATTCCAAAGATTGACAAGAAACGTAGGCAAAAGATAAAGTATGCTATGTTATGGCAATCAAAAGGTCATCTATGCAATTATGGGGGAGAAAGTAACAGAAGACACAAAAACACTGAGTATTTCAGGTAAGGGATTAATCACACATTTATGGAGGATTTAAAACATGGGATTACAGATTGTAACAACTCGAAATAGCTATAATAGTTATAATAATAGGACAGGCTACCCTACAAATAAGCCTACAATGAAACCAGCACAGCCTAAGATACCTACGGTACGTATCGAACCTGACCTTAATAAAATAATGTTAACTAAGTTAGGTTTATCGGCAAGAGCAATTAATGCTTTTAAAGAAGTTGGGATTTATACAGTTGCAGATTTAGCAAAGCTTTCAAGGGATGAAATTAAAGATATTCCTCGTATCGGAGCTAATACTTTATCGGAAGTAGAGACAGCTTTGATTAAGAATAATCTCTTTGCAAAAACAAAGTTATTCACTGAGAAAGAAGATATGGCAAGTATCGGAGAAATCAGTCCTAACATTGAAATATATGATAAGACTGAAGTTAAGGAATATAGTAAGCCTAGGATTCCTAAAGAGTTTAAGGTTTACACATGGATTTTTTATGAACATGAGACTTGGGAAGAACTTGAAGCTTACAAACCTCTGATTGCAGAACAGTTTAGATATCGTTATAAGGATTTCATTGAAGATGATGATATTATCACTATTGTGTGGAGTGATTATCTCATTGCAAGTATAACAAAAGAAAATAAGATCGATGTGCCTAAGGGTGCTGATGTACGACTTTATACAAAGGGCGATTCAGAGAAGAATTCTATGTCTTTCTGTATGGGATTTTGTATGGTTCTTGCAGAAAAAATGATTATACCTACTCAGGTGTTTATAGAGTCGATTGATTGGCTTGGTTCATTAAGAATGCCGGAGTTTAGGTCACCGATGATTCTTCACAAAGATAGACTTAATAAAAAGTCATAATGTATTAACTATAAGGGAGATTGAGGAAACTTAGTCTCCCTTTAAGTTTTTAGGAGGTATCCATGAACATTTATGTATTCTTATCTACTGGTTTTAGAGGTGAAACTGAAGAGACTATGAAGCGGCACAGGGAATTTGTTAAAGATATTATCAAAATGGAATACGAGTCACTTAGAAATGATGAAGATAAAATCGTTGTAGTCGATAACTTCGATTTTGTAGCAGATAAAGATGATTTTAGAAACCAGAAGTTATTAACTTATAGCTCGGCTTTAGCTAAAATGGCAGCATGTGATGCTTTTGTACTTCTTAAAGAATCTGATGGAAGTATTAAGTCAGGCTGTATGTTAGAGATGAATGCATGGGTTGCTGCTGGAGGAGTTCAACCAATTGTAAGACAAAAGATAAAGGAGTCATAAATATGACGTTAGTAACGGAAAAAACTGAAAAGAATGTTACACTTTGTAAAGATTGTGTATCGAATGAAGTATGTACTATTAAAGATGGTGTAGCTGAAGGTTATGTTGTTAACTATTGCACCTTTAACACAACCGAAGAAGATTTAAAGAAATGGGATGAGGAGGAGGTTTAATGCAAGGCATTGATAAAGAAACAATGATAAGAGCTTTGCAAAAAGCTAATATAAAGATATTTACAAGCGATGACATCGAAAATTTATTTAATGACTTAGGCAGAGACTGTCATTATAATGATGACGATGAAATCGAGTTTGATGATGTAGATGAGTTTGTAAAAAAATATGAAAAGGACGAAGATGAAGAAGAGGAAAAACCTGCTAGTTTACCTCTTACCGATGCTGTCCTTAAGAATTATGGTCCTTCAATAGTTTGTTGGAGCTGTTCGGCTAAAGATATATGCGGTAATTCAAATAATTGCCCTTCATATCTTTCAGCAAAGCGTAAATATGAAGAACTTAAAAAATGAAAGATGAGAGGGCATTTAAAATGGCAGATGAGAAAAAGATATTAGACTCTGGTGCAAGAAGAGAGTTTGCTTCTGGTGCAGTTAGAGATATACAGGAAGGTAAAGGGAGATGCGATTTGCTCCCTTTAGATGTTGTTGGAGAATACTTAGGCGAATTTAAACCGGAATTAATGGAAATTTTCTTAAGTATAAATTCTTTTGTTAGAGGAGTTACCGATAAGAGATCTATATTTAAAGCAATAAATACATTCTGTTGTTTAAAAGGTTGGACGATCTTTGAAATGCTTTTGGAAGTATCTAAGCACTATGAAGAAGGTGCTAAGAAGTATGCGGAAAGAAATTGGGAGAAGGGCATTCCGGCTCATTGCTATGTTGATAGTGGATTAAGACATCTTATCAAATGGGCAGATGAATGGAATGACGAACCTCATGATCGTGCTTTCTTATGGAACATGATGTGTTTACTTTGGACAATAGAAAATAAACCTGAGCTTAATGATTTGGCTTATACTGAAGAATATAGAATAACCGAAGAAAGAGGGATCGAATAAATGAATATTGTAAATTCTGGATCTAAATATATGGTTTATGGTGAAGATGTCAGAACATTTAAGACACTTCCAGCTGATACATATACAGTTAACTTTGATCAAATGGCCGGCTATAGTTTATCAATACATAATGATCTTTCAGTAAATGAAAAGATATATGGACCTTATATCAAAAAAGTTGATAAGGTTCTAAAAACTTTTTCAATAACAAATAGAAATCTTGGAATAATCTTATCTGGTCCTAAAGGTGTTGGTAAGTCAATGTTTGCAAGACAGCTGGCAAAAAGAGGTAAGGAAAATTCTTTACCTTTGATAATTGTCAATAATAACTATCCTGGAATTGAAGATTTTATATCCTCAATTCATCAGGAATGCATTGTCTTATTTGATGAATTTGAAAAGAATTTCAGAGATGATGAACATAATGATTCTCAAGAAAAGTTACTGTCGTTATTTGATGGTATTGATGATGGTAAGAAGTTATTTGTTATAACTTGCAATCGACCTAGAGAACTGAATGAGTACCTATTAAACAGACCCGGTCGTTTTCATTATCACTTCACAATAACAGTTCCTACAAAGGATGAAGTTCGTGAATATATGAATGATAATCTTACGGGTGATGCGAAACAGTATATTGATAAGTTAGTTAATGCTAGTTCTTCGTATAGGTTTACTTATGATATACTTAGAGCTATAGTATTTGAGTTAAATAATGGATATGAACTTAATGAAACTCTTGAGGATTTAAATATTTCTAAAGATATTACTCTTCGTGTTACAGCTGAAGCCACGTTTACAAATGGATTGGTTGCAACCTTTGATGATCCGTTGTATATTGATCCACAATATGATGTGTATTATTATAGACGTTATGCATTTTCTAATGAAAGTATAAGTAAAATGCCTGATTTTGTAAAGAATACTTTGAAGTCATGTAGAATTGGTTTTAATATTGACGATATAGAATCGGATGAATATGGATACCATATTTCTGGTGATAATGCTAATATTGATGTGTCTTATACCATGGATAATTTAGTTCCACGTGATGAAAATGATAATGATACTTATAAGAAAATAGAAGCATATGTATCTAACTTAAAAGTTTCTGAAATAAGACTTCTATTAGTACATGATGATGAAATTAATAATTTCTATCTGTAAGTACCAAGAATAAAGAAAAGAGGGATTAAATGAAGTATTATTTTTCGTTATCTAATAAAGATGTTAAAGATTTTGTATCTTCATCTGGTAGATGTATCGTTATATTAACTAATCATACTGGTTGCAATGAACATTTTGAATGTATATTTATTCGTAAAAACGATACACAAACAATTTATACAATAGATCTCGGATCTACTGATTATCGTAATTATGTAACATATGATGGTTATATATCACTTAAAGAAGATCAACATAGATTTGCTTTTGTAAAATTGCATATGTGCGATGATTTTGGCGGTAATGCTGAAGAATCGTATCATTATTACCATTTTGCAGTTAATCTTAAAGAAAAGCTTAGATTAACTAGAGGCAAGGATGAACCGGTTAAAAGTATTAAAATAGTTGATATATTAAAAAATAATGGTTCAACTATAGAATTTTCATTATATGATGAAAAAATGGCATTTAGACCAGATGGTACTATCTACTATGTATATAGTGTGAAGATACCAGATAAGTATTTAGAAAGTTGTTGTTTACAAAGAGATTCTTTTACAAAGCTATTACATTTATCTGATATTGCGCGTAATTACGATCATTGTGTTGCAGTAATTATGTATCGTAGCATTAATGGTCCTAAAGGTTTAAAAGATTCTATGGGTTTGGAAATAAGGCAACCATCTTTAAAGAATATGTGGCAACCAGAAGCAAAACCTTGGGAATGGATTAATACTGCACCTGTTAATATCACACCTTATGTTAAAGCTGAACTGTCAACTATGTATGGTTTCATGGAGGTAATGAAAAATATGAGCATGTTTGAATCAGATAAGAGAGTTAGAATACCCGAAATTAAGGAAGTAATATTTAACTATCCTGCAACAATAGTATGTTGGAAAGATGGAACAAAGACTATTGTTAAGTGTGGTGAAGATGAAGCATCTTTCGATAGAGAAAAAGCAGTTGCTATGTGTTTCATCAAGAAGATGCTTAAACCTTCTGCAAAGTCACATTGGCTTGATATCGTACATAATGCAATCCAGGCAGCTGATGATAAGATTGCACAGATTGAAGCTGATAAGGCAGAGAAGGCTCGAATCAAGGCTGAAAATATCGCTAAGGCAGAAGAAGCTAGAAGAAAGAAAGCCGAGAAGAAAGCTAAGGAACTTCAATCTGAAATTCAGAAACTTGAAACTAAGTCTCTTGAAGAGATGAATAAAGTTGAAGGTAAGGACGAGTTCGAAGAGAAGTATAAAGACGTTCCTGTTAAGCCTTCAAAGAATGAGGTTTCTAAAGAATATGTCGAAAAGATATTTGATCAAGCAGTAAAAGAAGGTAAGAAATGGGCAGAGCAAACAAACAACAAAGGTAAAAAGAATAAAATTGATGTAGATGTTATGGTAGACTGCATCAAGGAAGACCTTAGTATTGATGAAATTGCTGAGATGAATTCTTGGGATAAATCTGCTGTTGCCAGAATGTACTACAAGATAACCGGCACAAGACCTGAGAAGAAGACTAATACATACAGTGAACTTGACGAACTCTTTGAAAAGGGAGTATCAATCGATGCTGCTACAAGACGTACCGGTTTCTCTAAGAATATTGTAGCAATGCGTTATGCAAAGTTACAGAATAAAAAGAATAAGGAGTGATAACTTATGGTTAAGTTAAACTTAGATCAAATAAAGAAACTTAAAGTTGGTGATATGGTTGCCTATAAAGAAAGAAGTGGAGATTTAAGCAATTTCCTTTTCAAAGCAAAGGTTATGGCGAAGTATCCTAACTTTATTCTGTTAAGCTGCGCAGCTACAAAGAATCCTTTATTGGATTATGAAGATGCTGAAAGATATTTTAATACATGTTATGCATATAGGGATTGCTGTGATTTTGGCGGCTATTCACTTTATGACTTTGATAGTGCTTTCGATGACTTTTATGCATTTGACACTATGTAAAGATATTTAAAAAGAAAGGCGGTGATGTTGGAGTGTCAAGAAAAATAATAAAAATTAAAGGCTGGTGTGATACTTGTGAATATGCAGAACACTTACAAGATCAACCGCCTTGTTATGACTGTTGTTGTTGGCCTTTAGATAGAGATACTAATAGGCCTGTAAACTATGAATCTAATGCAAGACATAAAAACGGAGGAAACTAAATGTTTATAGAACTCACTTTAGCAAATGATGCTAATGTATTAATTAATATAAATAGCATTGCTAATATTCAGCCTTATGATGAAAAAGAAGGCGAAGATCTTATGAATGATGCAAGTGTTCAGGAAGCAATATCCGACCTTGGTGATCTCTTTGGTCAAGCCATAAGCAATAAGCTTAAAGATATTATGGAATTAACCAAAGGCACAAAAAGTGTTATAACAATAAACACTTGTGCTAAGGACCAGGAAACTAAAAGCATTTATGTCAAAGAAACTTATGATGAAATAAAACATATGATAAGCTCTAATAACGAGATAATTGATTGGAAATATAAACCTGGAACAATCCATTCTCATGGATAATATTAAGTGACACACACAGCAATACCTATTGTTAAATTTGAATGAGGCTTTCATTTATAGGTTCAAGTCCTATACGGTCCTTATGGGAACGTTGGCGGAATTGGCAGACGCAAAAATTAAACAATTGTGTCATGTATAACTAAGATAATAAAGGGTGCGGTACTATCTATACTTAACAGAACTAAAAGCACGTAATCTTACCCCAAAAACCGCACTCTTTATTATAGATATTTTGTAAACAATTTTTATGGGACCCACACAGCAAACATTTGATAAGTTACCGAGACTGCAAATTTTGGCACTAACTAACACCGGGTCCTGAAAGGAGACGAAAATTATGGGCACATTCGCAGAAGCTATGGCAGCAGAAGCAACACACACTTTAACAACAAATGGAGCATATGCTAAGAACACATCTGGTGATGCATTAGTCGATCTCTTTGCATCTATTGGTGCTCTTAGAAGTTCTGATGAAACTAGAGTTCTTAGACTTTATGACGATGCTTACAAAGAAGATAGACTTCTTGCAACAAAGATATTATTCTATGCAAGAGATATCAGAGGTGGTCTTGGAGAGAGAAAGACTTTCAGATCTATTATAAAGCATATGGCTACTTATCATCCTGAGGCACTTAAACCTAATCTGGATCTTATCGGAGTATATGGTCGTTATGATGATCTCTATACTCTTGTTGGGACTCCTCTTGAAGATGATATGTGGGTTGCAATGAAGAAACAGTTCCAGGAAGATATTACCAATATGGAACAAGGCAATGCTGTATCACTTCTTGGTAAGTGGATTAAGTCAGCCGATACTTCTTCAAAAGAGTCAAGAAGGCTTGGCTGTTTAACAGCTAAGAAACTCGGATATTCTGTATATGACTTTAAGCGCCTTGTAAGAAAGCTTAGAAAGCATATCAGGATTGTAGAAGCTCTTATGTCCGCTAACAAGTGGTCTGAGATCAAGTATCCCGAAGTTCCATCAAGGGCTATGAAGATTTATAAGAAAGCTTTCTATAAGCATGATCAAGAACGTTTTGCAGAGTTCAATTCAAAGGCTCTTAAGGGTGAAGTTAAGATTAATTCTGCAACTTTGTATCCTTATGATATTATCCGAGACATCATTGATACTTATGCTGCAATTCGTGGTAATCAAAGAGGATATAAGATTATATGCAAGACAGGTCCTGAAGTTGATGTTCTTGAGGCTCAGTGGAGACAGCTTCCAAACTATATAAAGGAAGAAATGAATGTCGTATTCATGGCTGATACATCTGGTTCAACAATTAACCAGTGTAGATCAATTCCTTTCTATACTTCTATTGGTTTAGCTATTTACTTTGCCGAGCGCAATAATGGTCCTTTCCATGGTAAGTTCATGACATTCTCTTCAAAACCTATATTCCAGGAAATTAAAGGCGATACACTGGTTGAGAAACTTGAAGGTCTTGATACTTCTGGATGGACAAGCAACACTAATCTTGAAGCAGCATTTGACGAAGTTCGTAGGATTGCTAAGGAGTATCAGATTGCTCCTAAAGATATGCCTAGAGCTATTATCGTAGGTACAGATATGCAGATAGATCAGTGTGAGAAAGTCTCAGAAGATTGGTATGCTAAACCTAGAAGTTGGTCGTTCTATGAAGATATGAAAGCGAAATTTGCTAAGGATGGTTATCAGATTCCTGATGTTATTTTCTGGAATATTAACTCTATGTTTGATACATTCCATGCTGATAATAACCGTGCAGGTGTTCAGCTTGTATCCGGTTATTCAACTTCGATTTTCTCGCAGGTAATGAAGTGTATTGGCTTCGATGCTTTTGAGGCAATGCTCAAAACAATAAACTCAGAACGTTACGATGCTATCACCGTAGCGTAAAGATATTAGTCACGAAAGTAATTGAGTGGCTGTATTATGTAATAATAGTGTGACACGCACAGCAAACTTAAGTGGTTAAAGATAATGCAATTGACAAAAGCTAATCGAACGGGTTCAAATCCCTCAACGTGTCATGTAAACCAGTAATAACAGGTGACCCACACAGCATTACCTAGCTAACAAGCAACGGACTTTTAATCTGTTAAAAACTTTGGGTCATGTTTTTAATGATAATGAAGGGGTACCGTATTACATCACCCATATACAAAAAGATATCACAATCGTTTACACCTTGCGGTATCCCTTTATTATATACATATTGCTAATCCTTCTTTCTTTTATAATATAATAAGTGACACACACAGCAAAACTTTTGGTTAAGGACAAGTATTCAAAACACTTCGACTTTAGGTTCAATTCCTGAAATGTGTCATGTTATTAACGACTTTAATTTAAAGTGGCTCACACAGCAAAACTTACCCTTAAGGTCATTGGTTCGAATCCAAGATTGTACTCTTTTACAGTTAGCTCAGTTGGCAGAGCATAAGGCAAACAAATGAGTCATGTTATTAAAGATATTCAGAAATGCCCTTCTGACGCACTACAAGCCTCATTTAGGCCTGTTTCGTGTTTTAAGGTATATTTTATCACTGAAATACCTAAACCGGGCTATTTGGGCATTCTGGTGCGTTACAAAGGTATTCTAGAAAGTAGAGACGCGAAAATGTTTAATTGTATAGTGGAGACCTAATGGTCCCATATGTTTTTTGTAAACATTATATTATAATATGAAAGGAGTCTGTACGATGAGTTTGTACAAGATATTTGAAGAGGGGCTTTCTGATGCAAAAAAGAATAAGCCTCTAATATTAACAGGATTGGCGTGTATCGGTGTGGTGACTACGTCAATCGTTTCAATCTTTGCAGGTAAGAAACTTCAGAAGAAAGATGAAGAAGTTAAGCAGAAGATTGAAGAAAAGAAAGCAGCCGGTGAAGAAGTAACGACAAAAGATATTGTAAAAATGAATGTAAAAGAAAAGTTACCTATCTTCATTCCGGTAGTAGCAGGTGTTGGTTTAACTTGTTTCTGTACAGTACAGTCTTACAAAGAGTCAGCAAAGAAAATTGCAGGTTTAACAGTAGCATTAACTGCAACTGACCAGGCGTTTAAGTCTTACAAGAAAGCAGCTGAGAAAATTCTTGGAGAAAAAGAAAAAGAAATTGAACAGGAAAAGATGAAACAGGAAGTTCTTGCAAATCCTGCATCAAAAGAAGCTGAACAAAAATATTTAGTCGATAAAGAAAAGCAGCTTGCAAACAATGTATTTAATGGAACCGAAGAATGGTTTGAACCAGCAACAAGACAAACAATATATGACAGCGGAGTCAATATCGTTAAAGCATTTGAGCAGGCTAACTATCGGTTAAAGAATGGTGAAGATTTCGTACCATTGTCCGATGTATTATATGAAATAAGTAAGACAGCATTAAATGGACCAGAGATAAAATGTAATGATCCTATTGCTGAAGAAATTGGTTGGTCATATGATCGTTTTGGTAAGTATCATGATGGTATACCTTACGATGTGAGTGGAAAGTATGGTGTAAGAATTGGTACTGGACGTTATGTAGCTAAGATCAATTATAAGGCAGAATTCCAGGTATCTGGAAACACTGTCGATTATTTAAATAACAATTATTAAAAGATATTTAAGAGGAGCTCTAGAAATAGGGTTCCTCTTATTGTTTTGCTGAAACTAAAAATATTATAAAAGAATAAAGGAGAGATAAAATTATGAGAAATTGGAGTTTTTCGTTTGAAAAGAATGAGAGTGAATACAATGAGGCAGCTAACGCTTTTATGGAGATGTTCAAGGATTCAGAGGATTACAAGAAGAAGAAAATTGTAATCTGTGGTGTTAAGGATAAGGACGAGACATACAAGATATTCCTTAGTATTGAAGATACAGTTCCTGGTTCCTTTATCGTATCAGTATCAAACGCATTCGAGAAGCACTTAGCAAATGCTTTTACAGTTGTTAAGTCAGATTGCAAGGACATCAATGTAAAGCTTCCTATTGATTGTAAGATTAATAGTTGGTATGAAGCTGACCCTACTATAGAAAAGGTTGTTGACTAATGAAAGATATCGACTTTATTACATTGGATTATGATGGTCAAGATATTATTGAATATCCCTATAGTCTTGAAGCATATGACTATAATAAACCTTGTGGTGGTTGTCGAGTTAGGAACAAAAATGATTTAAAAGAAATGTATGTACGATGGAAAGAAAGTTATGGCATATTCAATCTTAAATATATTTTTAAGAAGGGAGACAAAATAATAGAGTTATGACAGTAAGAGATGTAGAATATACGACAAGAACAGATGACGAAGACTTAGCTGAAACTCTAACAATAATGCATAACCAGCATATGATATTTGAGGGTTGTTCTTTCTCATTATGTAGAGAAAAGCAATTTGTCAATTGTCATTTCATCAATTGTATCTTTGAAGGAGTAGCAGGAAGTCACTTTACAAATTGCACATTTGATTCGCCAAAGTTCTATTTCGGTTTCAATGGAGTATTTATTGATTGCAGTATAAATAGATATTCTGGTAAAGTTGGAGACCTGAAAGAGAGGGACAGATGAGACATATTGTAGAGTTTGAATGGTGCAAAACCTGTAAAAACTGGAAGAAAGATGAAGATGACGAGCCTTGTTGCGACTGTTTAGCAGAGCCTGTAAAAGATGATGGAAAGAAACCGGTTTACTATGTTGAAGATAAGTCTAAGACAGAGAAACCTAAAGCAACACCTAGAAGAAGGGAGAGAAGTAATGGATAACTTAACAGCATTGTTCAGAGATATGAGGCAGAAACTTAATGACCTTAGACTTGAACTGACATTTGGTAATACAGCAAAAATCGTTCTTCTTAGAGGTGATAAAAAGATATTTACAGTTACAGCTGCTAGTATTAATGCTTGTACAGATATAGCATTTTCGAAACTTATGGATTACAAGAAAACAGTATTACCTTAAGGAGTAACTAATATGGATTTACAAACTGCGATTGTGTGTGCAGTAGTATTTATTGCAGGCATAATAATAGGAATAGTATTTAAAGATACTCGATACAAACATAAAATACCTTGGGCAGGAAATGTTGTAATCGATACACGAAGACCAAATGGTGATACAATTAGTATTGAGTCACCTAAGAATATTTCACATTGGGAAGATTACAAAGAGTTACGCTTTACTGTAATTGCTTTATGGAAAAAGGAGAAATAATGCCTAAAAAACATTATGCAGACGTTCAAATGATTAAAACTACTGACCTTGAGGGTCGATTAGTTATTGATTCTAAGAGCGTTCAAACAACTTTCGACAAAGATGGAACACTTACATTTAATGAAAATAATGGAGTGCTTACATGGAATTCTGGAGATATAACTCACTGTAATTTTACAAGTGATGATTTTATGATAATGTTTGATGCTGAGTCATGTATATTAACATTGACTACAGGCGATAAGAACATTTATTACAACCTTGAAGACCTTAAGAAAATGATCAAAGAAAAAGGCCTTACACTAGAAGAAATGAACAAAATACTACTTGAAAAGGAGACAAATGAAAATGCCGAGAACAAAGAAAATTGAACCTATCGTACCTACTGAGGAAGTAAAGGAAGATATTGCTGTTGTTGATGAAACTGAGGCTGAAATCGAAGAAAATGCTGCAGAAGCTGTGACTGCTGAAAAGAATGAAACTGAAGAAAAAACTATAGCATTGGAAGAAATCAAGAAGGAAGATTCTCTTTCTGATGCTCTTAATAAGCTGGCTAATGCTGTTAGTGAAAGCATTGAGAAGAAAGCTAACAAGAAAGTTGAACAGACTAAGAGTCGGTTTAAACTTGGATTCTGGGGTTATCTCGGATTAGCAGTAGTTGTAAAAGGCGCTGTTGAGATAGCAAAAGCAGTAGCGGAGTCAAAGAGACCCAGAAGATAACTTCGCGAAAACATATGAGCATATGGTAGGACACGTAACAGTGGTGTCGCTTATATAAGGAGGTTAAAAATGGGAAAGAAAAACTTTGACGAACAGCCTGTAGAGCAGGAAGTTGAATCAGAGGATGAGTACTATCTCCCTGAAGATGAAGAGGGAACTGATGAGAAGCAGCCCGTTGACAAGAAACTGGAGCTTGCACTTCTGAAAGAGAAGAACAAGGCCGCTCAGTTAGAACTTGAGAAAGAACGTTTTGAGTTCGAGAAGACCTCTGCTGAAAAGAAGCATGAGTTGGAAGAAAAGAAGTTGGAGTCTGAAACTCAATTAGAGGAAAGAAAGATTGCAGCTTCTGAGAAAGCCAATGATGTTGCTGAAAAGCAGGTTGAGGCCGATATAAAGAAAGCAAAGCGTGAGCGAATCTTAAGTTACATAAAGATTGGCTTTGGAGCAGCAGGAGTAATTGCTTCAAGCGCAATTGGAATGCATAAGTTTCATCAGGCAATGAAATTCGAGGAGACAGGAAGTTTCCGAACTGCAACAGGTAAAGATGCAATGCAGGAGGTCAAGGAAGACCAGAAAGACCTTAAGAGTTTGGATAAGCGACTCTAAGGTTGTTTTAAGTAACAACAAAGAAGGGATTAGAGAAATCTAGTCCCTTCAGTCTTTTTGAAGGGCATATACATGTAAATGGATGTTCTTCAGTCTTTTTTGAATTCTTTAAAGATATTTGAATTTGGTAACAATTAAATATTTACATATACAAAGGAGAACAAAACCATGAGTGATGCTAACAAGAAAACGGCTGCAACTATTACTAATAACTTTTCTGAACTTAACACCAAAGAGTACAAGAGAATGGACCTTGTATTAACAATCGCTTCATCCATTTCTTTCTTCTGTTTGGGTATGTTAACCCAGTATGAACTTCATCGTAAAGATGTTTCTAAATTCATTAGCAAGACTAAGGATGACTTAGATAAGCTGGAAGAGGAAACTATTTCTACAGATGATGCAGAAAGGGGATTCGACAATGTCGAGGAAAAGTGATAATAATCGTAATTCCTACTTCCGTTTCTGTCAGGCCAGAGCAGATTTCTTCAGAAAAAAGAAGAAAGAAGCTATGCTTGCAAAAAATGGTGAAATAGTTCCGGACCCCAAGGTAATAACTGAGGGGTCTGAGGACTCTATTGAAGCTGACTTGGAAGTTATAGACGAATAATACGCGAAAATGTATGCCTCCATATTGACACGGTAGTATAGTGTGTCGTTTAACGAAGGAGGACAAAAGCATGTTAACAATTTTGGCAGTGTTACTCTTCTTGGCGATTGCCATGATAGTATTAACATTTGTATCGTTTGGCATCTGGATGGTAATACCAGCTATTTGCATATTCGGTATATATAAAATATTAAAGGTAGCGCTTAAGAAGAAGGAAAAGCCGGACTTAGTAATTATGTCTCGAGCTGATTTCGAGAAGAACTACACAAAAGTCGTGGACACAAAACCGGCGGGCTAAGTGCCGACGAGCCAACTTAGCAAAACCTAATAAAGGGATTAGAGAAATCTAGTCCCTTAGGTTTTTAAAAAGATATTTTAGTGACACTAACAGCAATAATTACCCTGAATGTTATTAGTTCAAGTCTAATTATGTCCGTATGGATTTATAGCTCAACTGGCAGAGCGTCAGAAAAAAAGTGTCATGTCACCCAAGTTAATAAAAGAAGGAGAGAAAAGCATGTCTGAAGAACTCACAAAAGAAGAGAAGAAAGCTTTAAGAAAGGAAAAACTCGAAAAGATATTCAATGTTGCAAAGACAGCATTACCTTTCATCGGTGCAGGAATCATTGGTTGTATGGTAGCGTATGAGCGCGGTAAGGAAGTTGGTCATAAGAAGGCTCTTTCTAAAGATAATCCTGAGTTACTCTTTATTAATGCAATGCATGAATACGAGGCAGCGGAGGAATATGAAAATACGTTGTTAAATACCGTAGTTAATTCAGACCATTATGGTAGCAAGATAACTTATGCTGATGGTACAACAAAGTTTATTGACTATAAGGTAACCGATGAAGCTCCCGAATGGTGGTCGGATTGTCAGCCATTTAGTATGCTTGAAGCTACTATGGAAAATATTGAAAAGGCGGATAAAAATGGAGACTAAAATTCACAAAGGTGCTGTGAATTGGTCAGAATTTACTCAAAAGGTTATTAATTGGGCTGACAGGGAATCTAACGATGTTAGTTTTAGGTTCTCTGTCGTCCTTAATAATGATTCCTTATTTTTATCGTCTAAATATAGCAAAAGTCCTAAAACTTACAAAATAAAGTATAGTAAGTCAAAGTATTATGCTGATAGGGAGAAGTATAATGACCAAGATATTCTACCAATTCTATTTCAGTTATTGAAAGAACAATATAAAAATATTAATTGGTCTGTTATTGGGAATGGAAGGAGAAAGAAAAAATATGGGTAATGTTATCAAAATTGACATAACAAAGAGAAAAACTCTTTTTGATAGTTTTGTAATTGCTGCTCTTGAAGAGACAATAAACAGAAATAGTGAAGCTACAGACATGATTTATACATTCAGTTATGACTATGATTCAGTCATGATTGCTTTAAACAAGAAACTAAATGATGTAGAAATAGTTGAACTTAAATCGGTTGTTTTAACAGTAGAAGAGTATGAAACTGCCGAAAAAAGCGATAAAGATATTATTGATTCTCTCTTTAATACAATACAAGTTAAAAGATAATACGCGATTTTTTACATGAGTATAATAGGTACTAAAAACTATTTAGGAGGTATTTGAAATGGCAGGTTATGACAGAACCGAGGGTAAACTCAAATTAGTTGGATTTGTTGGAGCGATTCTGACAGGACTTTCAGGAGCCGCAGTTGGCACTTGGAAGATGCTTAAAGAAGGCGACAAGATTCATTTGACGAAGCCACCCAAGGAGATCAAAGAAGAAAAGAAGCCTGAAGAAGAGGCTTCTAAGTAAGTTTTAAGTAACAACAAAAAGAGAGGGTCATAGATATTATGGTCCTCTCGATTTTTCGCGATATTATATACCTTCATTATAGCAAGTTATAAAAAATAAACTTTGGAGGTATAGCTTATGTTTCATGAAAAAGTTATTAAGATTTGCGAGTATGGTCGTCTTATAGCATGCGCTATTATGGCAGTATTTACAGTAATCGGCTCAATAGGGCGAGTATATAAGTTGACTAGAAAGTCAGATTTGGTTAATGCTATGGAAGAAGCGGCAGAAACCGAAGAGTAATTTTTAAAGCTAGCAAAGATATTTAGGGGACTATTATAGTCCTCTAAATTTTTTAAAAAATAACGAGGTAATCACATGGATGAAAAATTGAAAAATGAAATAATTCAATTGTGGCGCAAAGGTATGAGTGATAAAGATATTGCATATGAACTCGAAATACCTGAACGATTAGTCTATAAAGTGTTATCTAAGAGACGAGAAGACCAAGAAGGAGCTAAAAATGAGTAAAAATTTGGAACCAGTTAAGGTTAGATGTGCTAAATGCCGTGAATGGTTCAATAAAATGGAGTATAGGTCAAAAGATATATCGTCTTTTAGCTTTCCACAATATCGAATTCAACGGTATAAAGATTTTGAATCTAAGCCACAAGAAATAAACTTATGCGTAAAATGCAGCGACAAATTGGATAGATTCCTGTACATCTATACAGATGGGCAGGACTATTATAGAACTGAAGAAAATAACACTACGGAGGAACCTGGTAATGAATGATGAAGTAAGGAATGAAACAAATGTAATGGCAGACACTTCTACTGTACAGAAGAAGATTGAGAGTATAGTATTTAATACTCTTAAGAGCAAGATTAAGGGGCATATTTATGCCAAAATGGAAGAGAAAACAAGTGAGGATGCAATTGATATATTATATATTAAGATTGAATCCAATGGTCTTGTATATACAGACCGTCTTCAGCTTGCCGGAGATACGTTTGAGATGGTATCTCAGAATGATTCATTTGCAGCAACACTTGGTCTGATGATATTTGACAACTTTGTTAAGTACATCAATGGTAAGTTCTATATACAGGACAAGCCGATGCATTACAATGGATATAAGAAGCGCGAAAAATAATGGCCATATTATAGCCAGCCAGCAGTTTGCTGGTTAATAAAATAATATAGGAGGAAATGTATTATGTCAGATTACAAAGATGATTTTGACATCGATGAGCCTATCGAGGATTATGAAGATCACGATGAAAAGGCAGAAAAGAAAGAAACGGCTTATGATAAGGCAGTGGCTTGGGCAGGAGATCATAAGGCAGCTACTATTGCCGGAGCGGTTTTGGCAACTGTTGGAGCAGCTCTTATTGGAGGAAAGATATTCTCTAAGACAGAGACTAAGACAGTTGTTAAGGAACCCGACCCTACAATAATGGATAAGTATGATAGGATTCCTGTCGAAGAGCATAGCTTCATCGATTATAAGTACGTCTTGAAGCCGGAGTATCGTGAAGACGACGATTAATCCTGGGTTCAGAGTAACATCTGGGGGAACTGAAATATAGTTCCTCCTATTTTTTATTGAAAGGAGGTGAAGTGGGAGTTTATGGCAATGATTATTGAAGCATTTGACAAAAAAGGAACTAAGTTCAAAGTTGGTAGTGAAGTAGAGATTAAAGGTACTTTCTACTACGTATTTGACATTGTTATCGATGAAGATAGTGGTAAAGCTTTAAAGATATTATGTATTGATAAAGACCTTGCAGGATATACATTATCTCAAACGGCTTTAGCAACACCTACCGGTAACTATGAACCCGATATTCTTAAGCTTAAACGTAAGTTAGCTAAGAAGTAAAGGAGACAAAATGAAACAAGTAAAATACTTTTGTGACTGTTGTAAGAAAGAAATCGGTAATCCTAAAGATGAAATGTCTTGTGTAGAAGTACGTTTAGACTATGTTCATGATTGGACTACTGACTTACCTATGTCAAAAATGCTGCAAGATATTCGTATTTGCAGTGATTGTGGCGAACATTTAAATGAAATAATAAAAAATGCTGTCGAAAACAATGGATTTTTTAATGATTAAAAGGAGATAAAAGAAATGAAATTAGGTTTTAAGAACATTATAAGTTTAACAGTTGGTGTTTTAGGCGTAACTTACTTTGGTGAGAAAATTGTATCTACAGTTAAAGATATTACTGCTAAGGATGAAGTTCAGACAGTTGAAGTATCATCACCTGTAACTGAAGAAGAAGCTCCCGCTGAGCAGGCAGAATAAATCCTCAAAATTCAACAAACTGTAAAAGATATTCGCGAAAATTATTAATATTATTATAGCATGGTGACGTAACGAAGTAGGACAAGTCACCTTGACATATTGATATAGATAATAAAGAATAGGAGGATATAAAAAATGGGACTTATAATTATTGGAATGGTGTTTATCGGTATCGGATGTTGCGGGGTAGGACTCGTCATAAAAGGATTTAAAAAACTTTTTAGTGACGATAAGTAAACTTTGCGACGAGAAGAGATAAAGATATTCCAAAGAATAAGGGGGACTTTTACAGTCCTCTATTCTTTTAAAATTCGCGAAAATTAATGATGGTATAATGAGGTGGTGGTAGTTTGATACCACTGAAACTGTTATTAAATTATTTTATAAACAAAGGAGGATTTAACTATGCCTACAGACATCAATGTAGATCTTTCCGCAATTAATGCGGAGGCTGAAAAGATTCAGGAGCAGGAGTTGAACACTGAAGAGGAAGTTAGCACAGGACATAAGGTGCTGTTTTACGTATTCCTTGGAGCATTATGTTTGCTCGGGGTAGGCGTACCGGTACTGATTTTCCTGCTTGTTAAGAAGACAAAGGAGTGTAAGAGACTTAAGTCTGAAAAGAAGGAAGAAGCAGCACCCGCAGAAACAAATGCGGCAGAAGGATCAGAAACAGAGAACAAGGGCGAGGAGCCCAAGGCAGAGGAAAAGTCCGAACCTGAGCCTGAAAAGGATAAGAAAAAGAAGTAATAGGTTCGGTAACACCCGGAAAGAGGGGATCATAGAAATATGGTCCTCTCAATTTTTTGAGAGATTCTTACGTGTAAGTGGAAGTTTCTCAATTTTTAAAGATATTTTTAAAATTTTAGAAAGGAGGATTTAATCTTGGTGGAGAAAGTTCAAGGAGAGGTAGTACAGGTTGGAAATAAGAATGTGTCTGCAGAAACTCTTACGCCTGTAGTAGCAAACTCAACAAAAGTAAAAGAAGCAACTGGTTTAAAGAAGTTGTGGAAAGGATTCTTTGCAGAGGATTTAAAGACAGTACGTTCAAATGTATTTGAAAGTGTTGTTAAGCCAAGTATTAAAGCCGGAATTGCACACACATTGACAAGTGCAATTTATATGTGGTTGTTCGGTAAGAATGGTTATTCTGCTCCTAGTGGAGGAATCTTTGGTAATGTTTTAAGACAAAGTGGAACTATTTATAGTAATCCATATAAGATTCCTACATCAGGTCAGATAGCAGCTCCGAATATAACTGGTCCTAAGGTATCTGTTGGAGATAATAACTTTGGTAGGTACACAAGTACAGATGTATATGACCCGGAATACATAAGATATGGTAGTTATGCGGATGCAATGGCAGTATTTGACAGTTTAAGGGAGAGAATTGGAAAATATGGTGTTGCAACAGTTAAGAATCTTATGGATTTAAGTGGTTTATCAGGTTATGAAATGGTTCTTCAGAATTGGGGATGGTATGACTTAGGTTGGAATAAAGTTCTTCCTATGAATGATGGAACTTGGATTCTTAAGTTACCTCAGCCGACACCATTAAATGGACCTGTTAGGTCATATTAAAGATATTTGAGAGGTTTAATGCAGTCATGAAGACACAAAAATATAGTCTAGTCAAAAGACGATTCTTACAATTTTGTAAGAAGTATAATGTAAGTCCAGAGGATTTGCTTAGCTATTGTGAGGGTAGACTGAGTAACTTTCCGTACTGGTATGCTGATTATTTAAAGTACACAAGAAATGAAATAAAAAATAGAATAAATAGTGGAGTATGTAAGAAAATAGAATTACAAGATATTTGGAGTGGTTGAATATGAGTGAAGATGCATTATATCAAGAAGGTTGTTATGTTGCAAAATTATATGATATACCTCAGGTTGTTGTTGATGACTTCTATTCTGCATTTGTTGAATTCGTTCGCGAGGAAGTTAATAGACGCATAAAGACTGGAGTTGTCACACGAATTAATCCTGATATTTTTATAATGGTTCTTATGTCGGAGGCAAACATTGGTTGATTTTGATTTACAAGAATTAGCAAACATAACAACTTTAAATAGTGAAGATATTATGGGAGTGTTAATATCTGAAAGAGAAGATGATTACATTCAGTTATGGAGAGAACGTATAAGTGAGGAGATACGAACTCGAATAGAAACTGGAGTAATAACTCCTATTAGTACATTGACATGGTGTGTTAGAGGAATTGGCTGGGATACATTAATGGAGGTGCAGAACTTTGAGAAAACCTCATGAAACTTTTAAAAAGATAATTCAGTATTGTAAGTTAATGAACTATGACGTAAATGATATTTTAGAAATGTCTGACAATGAGTTACGTTTATGGTATCATAGAACATTGGATATGATAAACAATGAAACTGAATTTAGAATCAGAACTGGAATGAGTATAGATAGTCAAGGTAAAGCTCATAAAGTTGTAGCTATAGTAGACGGGAGGGTATGTAAAAAATGAAAATTGGTGCAAGATATTTAACAACAGAACAGAGAAGGTCTGCATTAAAATTAGCATACTCAGACCGTGATTGGATTAGCAAAATTGATAAAATGCCATCCAAGCAAGTTTATGCCATATTCGATAAATTAAAAAAAGAAGGAATAATCAATTTTGACAATAATGGCAATGTTTACTTTAAATCAAGAGAAGAAGTAAACAGAATAAAAGAGAGACGTTCTGGATACCACCAGATAACACTCGACGAATATTTAAAAGAAAGGAATAGTGTAGATACAAATGGGAAAAATGAGTAATTTATGTAAAGATTTTTGGCATAACTTTCATGATTTAAAGAATAATGTCGAATCTCATACAGGCGTTTTAACAGGTGTAGGTATTGCAACAGGTATTCTCGGTACAGTATTGGCATGTAAAGCAACTTTGAAGATGGCTAATAAAGCAGAAGAGCATAAGAAACTTGTTGACGATACAAAGGCAAGTTGTGCAGAAATGGAAATTAGCGAGAAGGAAACTCATAAGGAAGTTATGAGAACTTATCGTCATATAGGTATGGATTATGCTAAGGCATTCTTACCTGCAATCGGAGTAACTCTTGCAGCTTATGGTCTTATCATTAAGGCACATAACATCGAAGTAGCAAAGAATGAAGCACTTATGTCTGCTTATATTGGTCTTGAGCAGTTCTTAAATAAGTATCGTGCTAGGGTTGCAGAGCAGGTTGGTGAAGAAAGAGAAAAAGAGATCTACAAGCAGGCTCAGGTTGATCAGGCAGAAGAAAATACAATAGGTAAATATGCCGGGCCGTTTAGAAATGGCTCATATTTGTTATTTAATGAGTCATGTAAAGATTATCAGGAAGGTTGTCCTCAGGCAAATGATTATTTAATCGGAGTAATTGAGCAGGAATTGAATATGAAATATACAACATTCACTCCGGTTTATCTGAATGATGTTATGAGGGCATGTGGTCATGAAGAAGTCAATGGTGGTTGGGATTGGGTTAAAGCAAAAGGTCTAACCGATCCAATTGATTTTAAGATTCATGATAAGGACTTCAATCCTGAGTTTGCAAAAGGTTATGGATTCGTAAAGGGTCAGGAACCGATTGCTAAGTTGTATCTTAATGGTTTCGTTCATGTAAGCCAGTTATATAGCTCAGAGTATCGTCAGTATTTAAGAAAAGAGAAAGCTGATGGAGGTATAATGGGTGGACAGATTGGTAAGGATGAGGTAATTATTGGATAATACCTAAGTGCTACATTTTAGCAGTTTTGATGGTATTGGATAATTAATGAGTGTTCTCCTTGTAAGTGGCGCCTGGATTCTTAATTGAGTCTGGGCGTCATTTCTTTAAAGATATTTGGAGGAATATTATGCTGAATAAAAAGAATTTAAAGCTGATAAGAAAGTATTATAAAAAGATATTATTCTGGTTAACTGTTGGTATTTGGATTAACAATAAAATAGTTGAAAATAGTGAATATAACTATTTAAATATAGAAGTTTAATCACAATAATGCTCGATCTTAATGTTGGGTTCTTAGATTATCCATTAACTCATATGAAAACCTCTTTATATACTTTATATTTGTAGTTTCATGTATCCAATAACAAAAACACATCTAAGAGCCCCATATTAAGATTGAGTATAGTTAGGAGAAGTTATGCGTGATTTAAGAAATGAAATGTATTCAGTAAAAGATGAGACATCTGAAAGTACTATTATTCATACAAAAAGTGATAATGAAACTAAAATTGAAGAACTTGAAGAAAGAGTTAAACAATTAGAACGTGATGTCGCAATCTTAAGAAGTAGACATACAACATTACGATAAGGAGGTGTATTATGTCTTTAGCAGCAATTTATGAAGAGAAGCAGAAAATTATTAAAGATATTTTCAGTAAGATGAGTTCTGATGAGAAATCTATGATGCTTCGATTAATGATAAAAGAAAACATGAGACTTTTCTTTGATACAATTTTTGAGGAGGAAAAGTTCTTAGAGAAAGAAGCTGGTATTGACGGAGCATATCTTATTGAACAGACAGGTTGTGAAGACACAAGTGAAAAAGTTTGGTTTAATGGTATGGAAGTTAATTCAGCAGGAGAAGTTACTAAAGAAGCAGAGAATGCTTATTACTTAGATGAAAAGATAAAGCAAAAACAAGGTAATGACAAGCTCGACGGTTTCTTAGGTTATGTTAATGCATCTGCTTATAGTGCTGATGAAGAGTTTGGTGAGATAACTGAAGAAGAAAAGACACATTATGTGTTCTTTAATGATGGAAGCATAGGTAAGGTCGAGGAGGAGAAAAATGATAATTGATCGCATAACTATTAATGATGCTAAATCATTTGAACTTTCTCGTCCTATAGAATTTGATGAAGATTTCGTTCAATTCCTTAATCAAAATCAAATCTCTTCTGAAGCAGTTGGTCTTTATTGTCTATGTGAAGAAGTAAGATATTTGCGAGATGAAATAAATAAGTTAAAGCAAATTAACGATATTAGTAAACTTGAAAGTAGTTTAGAAAAATTCTCTGTAAAGGAGGTTACAAATGAAGTTAAAGAATGATAACGTTGGTCTTCTTGTTGGAGTTTTGTTTGGTTCTATTATTGGTTCAACTGGAACTATTTTAGTTTTAAAAAAATTAAAAAAGTTGGAAGTTAAACACAATTTGGAAGAAGAAGCAAAGCATATTGACGAGATTAAAATTTATTATGAAAATAAGATTGAAGAAATAAAAGGTGGAGTTATAGATGCTCCAAAATGTATTGAAGCAGCAACAAAAAGTATAGAGCGGTCTGAAGAGAAGGCTATAGAAAATAAGAAGCCTGAACGAATCACATATGATTCTCTCCTTATTGATAACACACCAGAAGTAAATAAACCTTCATTCGATTATAGTAAAATAAGTCGTGATAGGTATGCAGAATTGCAGAAAGAATATGAAAGAGAAGAGATACAGGAAGAAGTAGATGAACTTCCTCATCAGATAACTAAAGATAATTATGAACATGGCCTTGGTTTTAAGAAACTTGAGCTAATTTATTATGAGCAGAACGGTATATTCACTTATATGGATGATACAATCTGCAATAATGTAACTGAAGACATAATAGGTGCTGATAATCTTAGTTTATTTGGTACAGATGATGCAAGTATTGATGGCATGTCAGGTATGTATGATTTGTATCTGAGAAGTAGCAAGATAATGACAGACTTCCATTTGATTTATAATGGTACAGAAGATTATTATAAAGTCGTGCAGGGTAGATAAAAGGAGACGCGGAAATATCCTGTAATATACTTGACGGGCCAGGAGATGGTCTTAAAATTGGGCGGAAAGGAGTTAAAATGATATTTAAAGATATTATCCTTGTAAGTTTTTTAAGCAAGGAGGTGTCCTATGAATAAAGAATCTTATATTAAACTTTATTATGATTGGTTAACCGAATTAATTGACTTAGATGATAAAATTAATTTATATGAACATTTGCTGGAACATTTATTTAATGTAGATTTTATATGGCTGGAATCGATTCCTCTTGATAGGAATAGGGCTGTAGATGGCCTTGGCTTAAGAAAAACATATGCTAAATTATTAGGTCCTACTGGTGGTGATATTTTCTTAAATATATTTGATAACAAGCCTTGCTCAATGCTTGAAATGTTAGTTGCATTTGCTGATAGACTAACTGGTATTGTCACTATAGGAAAAAGTGAATTTTTTTGGATGTTTATAGATAATTTAGGTTTAGGCTGGGCAACTGAGTACGATTTTGATAGGGATATTGTAAATGATATTTTACATGATTTTATGTTCGGGACAATACATGGACAAGAGCCAAAAGGTAAAGAAAATCCTCCTGTACTTTTTCCTTGTCGAGAAGTATATAGTAGTCTTGATTCAGACTTATATATGCAAGCAAATTTATATCTAAAATCGTATTTTTTATAAGAAAAATTTTTTGAAAATATACCTTACTTTATTTTCACTTTTTTATTTTTTAATTTAAGGTAAGAGTAAAAAAAATATTTTTTTAACATAAAAAGAAGGGAGGAAAATATGATTTTATGGATTTCTTAGTAATGCGTGAAGTCAGTAAAGCTAAGAATGGAAAGTATGTAAAACTTGAACCAACTTTCAACTTTGGCGATTCACAAGATATTATCATAAAAGGTGGAAAAGTATATGCAATTTATGATGAAAGTAAGAAATTGTGGGTCACTAATGATAATTACTTTCCAACAATATTGGACAAAGAGCTGAAGAAAATCTATAAAGACTATGAGAAAGAATTAGAACATAAAGCTGCAAACGATAGTTTATCCAGAACGTATTTAGAGAATGACTTCAGATTTGATAAGTTCGGTAATAGTAGTTCCGGATATTTAAGAAATTTTAATAAGTTTGCTAAAGAAATTGAAAATGTAAACTCTGAAATAGATATTAACACCAAAGTAATCTTTAAGAACATGGAACTTGAAAGAGAAGATTATTGTGCTAATAAACTTGATTATGCAATAGAAGAAGGAAGCACAGAATCTTGGGATGCATTAATTGATGTATTATATGAACCGATTGAAAAAGAAAAGATTGAATGGTTAATGGGTTCAATCATATCTGGTTATAGTCAAGTAATGCAGAAGTTCTTTATGTTTTATGGTGCACCGGGAACAGGTAAGTCGACTGTTCTAGATATTTTTGAAGACATGTTTCAAGGATATTGTGCTCCATTTAATGCAAAAAGATTGGTAAGTAGTAGTGAGTTTGCATTGGATAGTTTATCTACAAACCCATTGATAGCAATACAACATGATGGTAATATATCTCGAGTTGAAGACAATACATTGTTAAATAGTGTAGTATCACATGAGACAATGATGGTCAACACAAAGTTTAAGATTCCTTATAGAATGAAGTTTCGTTCTGTATTAATTTTGTGTTCTAACTCTCCGGTTCAGATAACAGATTCTAAGTCAGGTATTAAGAGAAGACTTATAGATATTTGGCCGACAGGAGATACAGTACCGAAAGAGTTGTATAATAAGCTGAATAAAGCAATAAGAAAATATGAACGTGGTGCAATAGCTTATAAGTGCTTACAAACTTTTAATCGTCTTGGCGAAAATTATTATGACAAATATGAAAGTGTTGTAATGTCATACAAGACAGATGTGTTTATGAACTTTGTTGAAAGTTGTTATGATATTTTTAAGACAAAGGACATGACAACATTGGATGAAGCTTGGAAACTTTATAAGATGTATCTTGAAGATAGTGGTGATAAAGTTACATTTAATAAGACGCAGGTGAGAGAGAATCTTAAAGATTATTTCTATGAATATTATCCGGAGTATCAGTTGGATGAAAACAGTGATAAGTTAACACGTCATGTTTATATGGTATTTAAGAAAGAGCAGTTTAAGAAACTTAAGAATGTAAACACTAAAAAGAAAAAGAAGGAAATCGTAGATCCTGAAAATTGGTTGGAGTTTAATTGCACTCCTGAAAACAATTCCTCAAATCTTGATTTGTTCTTACAGGATTATAAAGCACAGTATGCAACAGGCGATGGTATCCCTGGTAAACGTTGGGAAAATGTCAAGACAAAACTTAAAGATATTGATACATCGAGATTACATTATGTGCAAGGTCCTGAGATGCTGATAACACTTGATTTTGATAAAAAGAATGCTAATGGAGAAAAAGATTTTAAGCTTAACTATGAGTTAGCTAAACAATTTCCTAAAACTTATGCTGAATTAAGTAAGTCTGGAGCTGGTATTCACTTAGAGTATTTTTATACAGGTGATGTTGGAGAGCTGAGTAAAATATTTGACCAAGATGTAGAAATAAAGATATTTACTGGTAATGCGTCTCTTAGAAGACAGCTAACAAAATTTAATGATCTCCCTATAGCAAAGATAAGTGACGGATTGCCTCTTAAAGAGAAAAAAGGAGACAAAATGTTAGATCAAGATGTTGTAGCAACAGAACAAGGTTTGAGGAAAACTATTGTTAGATGTCTAAGAAATGAGATTCATGGACATCACAAACCTAATATGGATTTCATGTTAAAGATATTGTCAGATGCATTTAATAATGGGGTAAAGTATGATGTGTCAGACATGTATAATGATATTTTATCTTATGCAATGGAATCTTCAAATAGGGCAGATTATTGCTTAGAGATATTAAGTAAGTTACCATTAAAGTCAGACGAACCTAGCGAGGCTAATGTAGGATATAGTGAAGATCAAATAGTATTCTTTGATGTTGAAATTTGGCCTAACTTGTTTATATTTGGTTTCAAGTTCAGAGGTGGAGAGAAACATGTATTATTGAATCCCAAACCTGAAGACATTGAACCGATATTGCAATATAAGTTAATAGGTTTTAACAATCGTCGATATGATAATCATATAGTTTATGCATATGTATATGGTGGTTACTCAATTTCACAGTTGTTTAATCTTTCACAAAAGATAATTAAAGCAAAGAAGGGTGAGAAAGATAGTGGATTGTTCCCTAGTGCTTATGAGTTATCTTATGCTGATATTTATGACTTCTGTAAGACAAAGCAGTCTCTTAAGAAGTGGGAGATTGAATTAGGTATTAGTCATAAAGAGATGGATACTGATTGGGATAAACCTTTACCTGAAGAGAAATGGGCTGAAGCAGCAGAGTATAATGGAAACGACTTAGTTGCAACTGAGATGGTATTTGAAAGTAAGAAGGTACAAGTTGACTTTACTTCTCGATTAATATTAGCTGATATTGCAAACGGTACAGTTATGGATACAGATAATATGTTAACAGAGAAGTTAATATTGGGTGGTAATTATAAAGATAGAAAGAATGCACGTAATTCATTCTATTATAGAAATCTTGCTGAACCTGTAACATATTTAGCACCTGACCAGAAGGAATTCTTAAATGATATTTTCCCGGAAATGATGGCACAACCTCACGGCGATGCAAAATCGTTATTGCCTTACTTCCCTGGATATACATTTGATAAGTTTACTAAGACAAGTATTTATAAAGGTGAAGAGATTGGTGAAGGTGGTTTAGTTAGAGCTATTCCTGGAGTTTATGGATTTGCAAAGACATATGATGTTGCTTCAATGCATCCTCACAGCTTGGCAGCAGAGTATTATTTTGGAAAATATACTCCTGGATATTATGATTTAGTTAAAGCAAGAATCGCAATTAAGCATGATGATATGGAAGTACTTAGCAAGTTATTTGATGGTAAGTTGCAAAAGTATTTGGTAGATGATGAGATTAAGTCACAGTTAAGCACAGCTTTAAAGACACCTATTAATGCTGTTTATGGTTTAACTGCGGCAAGCTTTGAAAATAACTTAAGACATCCTGATAATATAGATAATATTGTAGCTAAACGTGGTGCATTATTCATGATGGATTTGAGAGATGCGGTTATCGAACGTGGTTACAAGATATTCCATATTAAGACAGATTCACTTAAGGTGCTGAATCCTGATGAATATATTGAAACATTTATTATGGAATTTGGTAAGAGATATGGCTATAGCTTTGAAGTAGAACATGAATTTGAAAAAATCTGTTTAGTAAATGATGCAGTTTATATAGCTAAAGTAACTGAGAATGATAGCTCATGGAAGAAAGCATGTAAGAAGGCAGCAGAAAAGAATGAACCTATACCTACAAGATGGACAGCTACAGGAACACAGTTTGCTATACCTTATGTATTTAAGACATTGTTTAGTAAAGAACCTATTACATTTGATGATGTATGTACAGTTAAGAATGTAAGTAAGGGTTCGTTGTATCTCGACTTTAATGAAGACTTACCTAATGTAAGTAAGTATGAATTAATTAAAGATATTCTTAATGATACAAATAGCAATGCTGATATTTCTAAGAAATATACGAAACGTGATATAGCAATGTCTAATGAGTTCTTTGAGAGTCATAGTATTGAAGAACTTGATGCATTAATAGCAGAAGGACATAGTAGACAGTTCATAGGTCGTGTTGGTAACTTCTGTCCTATTATAGCTGGATATGGCGGAGCAGAATTGGTTTGTTTAAATGAACAAGGTAAGTATGTTGCTCCTTCAGGAACTAAAGATATTCGTTGGATGGAAGCAAGTTATGTTAAAGAACATGGACTTGAAGACAAAATTGACTATGAGTATTTTAATGCAATGGTCAATGAAGCAATTAAAGATATTAATGAGTATGATCCTAGTTTCCTCGAGTAAGTCGGGGATTCTAGGGTTAATTTTTTAAAAAAGGAGAAAAAACATGGCACAGAAAATTAACATTAGCAATGCACAGATTTGTTTTAGGAACATCGCAGGTAAACCCACTAAGTTTAATAGCAAGGGTGGAGTAAGAGACTTCGCAATCATTCTTGATACATATGATGATGTTCAGACTTTGATTGATATGGGATTCTCAGTTAAGTATTTTGCAAAGAAAGAAGAGACTGACCCTGATGTTCCGTTCCTTAAAGTTAAGGTTAACTTCAGATATAATGAAGATGGTACTGAGTTACTTAGTCCTCATATCTGGGTTATTAATGGCGGTAAGAGAGTTCTCATTACACCTCAGACAGCTGAAGTAGTTGATCAGGCTGATATTAACTTCTGTGATATCGTTATAAGACCTTATTACTATGAGGTTAATGGTAGAGCAGGTGTAGCAGCTTATCTTGATGCAATGTATGTTAATATTGCAGAGAATGAGTTTGAAAAGAAGTATGAAATGTACGATGATCCTGATGAGGATAATGCAGAGGCTATACCTTTCGAATAAGTATATGCTGATATTCTAGAATGCCATTCTGACGCACCAGGAGCCTTATTTAGGCCTGTTTGGGTATAAAGTGGTATAATTGACCATCTAAATATGAAATAGGGCTATTTGGGCATTCTGGTGCGTTACAGAGGCATATAAGGAGAAGGAGAGCAACTTTATGAAAAACAAATGTTGTGATAAATGTCCAATGGACGAAGTTTCAGATAAGTTTTGTAAGAATTGTAATGGGGAATCCGTAGAGTTAATCTCAAAAGGAAAGTTTAAGCAAATTATTGAAAGGGCTAAGAATAAACAAAACGATCCTGAATATAGTGCTTGGGAATAGAGGTAATTACATATGGAAATAAAACCACTAAGACCGGATGAACATTTGATTGCGGTTTATGATATGGAGGATAATGAATGCTTTTTAATTTACAAAAGTACAATTTCTCCGCAATTAAATACGCAGCTCTATTTTCCACATTCAGGTTTATATAATGTAAAGAATATTATTTATCATATATCTGATGATCATATTGCATCTGAATATGAAGAATTAATGTTTATAGATGTAATGGTATCGAAAGTTAATAAGGAGAAGGAATGAAACTAAGGACGGAAGGCGAACAGAAAGCTTATCTTGACGGATATGAAAAGTGCGCCGAGTGTATTGAACAATATCTGTCAGATGAAGGCAAGAAAAAATTAGAATGCTTACTTACAGCTGTTAGAAATGCTGTAGAAAGTGAGAGTAAGCATAATTGTTTATCTTGTAAATACTTTGATAAAAAGAAAAAGTTAATGCAAGAATATGGTTGTTTAAGATTTACAGCAACTATTGATAATCCATATGAAGAATTAAGATGTTATGAAGAAGAAGTAACCCCATAAAACCAAATTTCATTCGGTGGCGGAATAGACGCAGGAACAGCGGTAAAATAGTAGACGCGCACAGTGTGTGAATGTCCTGAGATGGCTAGAGTTCCTATAAGCCATAAAACTGAAGCAGGATCTTTCATGTAAGGTGCAAATCCTTACCCGAATGATATTTTAAAGGAGAATGTATGAATAATAATATAATCTTTTCCGATGGAACTGTATTTAATCCACCCGAGAATCCATTAAAAGATAAATGGAATAAACTTTATCCGCCAATACCGCATCCACATGAATCTCAAGTATGTGATGGTTATTCTTGTATGTGGTGTGGAAGATGTCCAAAAGGAGACTATTGGAAAGTTCCTGAAGAAGATAAAGATATTTATGAAAACTATAAAAAAGAATTTGATGATTATTGTAATAGTCATGGTGGTTTATTGAATGCTACTGTGAAAATTAATCTAACAAACTTAGGTTTAAAAGGAGAATAATATGCTTATTAGTAAAAAATATTGGCCTAAAGATATTCCTGATAAATATCGAATGGACATATTAAGCGAACAAGCTGTAGAAAAAGGTTTAGATTTTGATGGTGACATTTATATTGATAAAGAAGGAAACACCAGAATTTATTTGCCTATAGATATTTTAAAAGGAGAATAATATGGAAACTTACATAGACAAAGTTTATGAGATGGTACAGAAAGAGACTGGATTAAAATCTAAAGAAACTCTTAAAATGTATACTTTACTTGCTTTGACTAAAGGTGAAGATACTACATTATCTGATGTACATGATGGATGGAGTATGGTTATGAATTATAAAGAACCTAACCCTCCTCATTGCTATGGACATGAACATAAGTCATTAGTACCATTTGATCAGTTGAGTAAAGAAACTCAGGATAGAGATAAAAGATATTTAGAAGCTATACATAAAGTTGCTAAGATGTTGAAAGGAGAATAATATGAAATGTGATATTTGTAATTTAGAAGATGATAGTCGTATTTTAAAAGTTGATAGAGATGATCCATTTATAATACCATGCAGAGTCTATATTAGTAAAGATACACATAAAATATGTACAGCAGTAAAGAAAATAAGATATATTTGCTTTAATTGTTTATGTGATATATCCCGTGAAAATGAATCAGTAATGATTAAAAATGGTTACGATGGGGCATTCGATCATAGAAATGGATTCGAAGAGTTTACGTTTTTACCAGAAGATAAATGATATTTTAGCCCCTTCGCCAAATGGCAAGGCAACAGGCTTTGATCCTGTCATGTACTGGTTCGAATCCAGTAGGGGCTGTTCTTTAGGGGATATAGGAACGGTTGAAAGATTACTGTACAGTCGTATGTGTTGAGCAGCGATTATCCTCTAAAGATATTTTCATTCAGGTGACGGAATAGGTAGACGCTTATATGGGTAGTTAGACCAACTTCTTTTAAAAAGGAGTAATCCATGAGACGGTAAAGATATTATTGGAAAGGGTATATAATATGTACAAGGATTATATTTATGAAGTTAAAGAATTTTATCGTTCTGCTTTTCATGATAATAGTTCTACTACTTGTTATACCGAAGAAGAAGCTATGAATCTTATAAAAGACAGAATGAGTGTTCTTAAGTTAAACTTTAAGTCGTTTACAAGAAAAACATGTCAACATGGATTAATTGCTTGTAGGATATATTACTTTAATCCTGACATTTCCGGTGTATGTTTTTTAATCGAAAAGAAAGAGGTAAAATAAAATGAATAAAATAGGTATAATTGGTATAGGACATGTGGGATCTACATTATATAAAATTATACCAATTAATGTAAAAGTAGTGGAATGTGATAAAAATATATTACCACTTTATAATAATATGACTAAAGATAATATAAATGAATGCGATTATGTGTTCATTTGTGTTCCAACACCAATAGGCGAAGATGATATGCTAGATATTTCAGAAATAAAAGAAGTATTTAGTTGGTGTACGGTTAAAAACATTTGTATTAAATCCACTATACCTGTCGGAACTATCGACTTTTTAAATCAATTATATCCAAACAGAAATATTGTTTTTTCACCAGAATATTATGGTGAAACCAATTGTCACCCTTATGCAGAACATGGAGCAGATTGGTTAGTACTTGGCGGTGAACCAGAGGCTACAAAGATATTTGCTAATTTGATGCAAAGATGGTATCCAAGCAATACTAAAATACATATAACTGATGCAAAGACTGCCGAATTAGCTAAATTTATGGAAAATTCATTTTTAGCTACAAAAGTTTCATTTTGTAATCAGTTTTATGACATTGCCAAAGCATTTGGTGTAGATTATTTTAAACTTAGAGAAACATGGCTGCTTGATCCTCGAATAGGTGAAAGTCATACAATGGTTTATCCTGAAGAAAGAGGATATGGCGGCAAATGTTTACCTAAAGATATTAAGTCAATTACAACTCAAGCACAGATTAAGCATTTGTCTCCAATACTTCTTAATTCTGTTATTGCAAGTAATGATCTTTTTAAGGAGGAAAAGAATGACAAATGAACTTTTAGCAGAAGTATCTTTGTTACGCAATAAAGTTAAGAAATATGAAGAAGCGTGGAAAAATGTGAAAGAAGACATAAAAACGGAAATTCCTTGCTATGATGAGATTGTACCTTTTCATCGGGGTGTAAGGATAGGATTAAATATTGCTAATCAATTTATTGACAAACATTTGAAAGAGGTAGAAAAATGAAAAGAATATTTTCAAAAATGGTAATACCAGGAGATCTTAGTTATGAATTAATGATGCTTCAAGAATGTGGATATATTATTGATAATGTATTTCAAGATCATGTTGAAGAATTCGGAACACATAAAGAAAGAGAAGTATATACCATAATTTATGAAAGGGATGAATAACATGACAAGAGTTGACGAATTGGTAACAGATTTGAAATTACTTATTAGTGAACATTATGTTCTTGGAAAGCAAATAGAAGAAAATGCAAAACTTAAATCAGAAATTAAGAATATAAAAATGGAAATTAATAATATAAAAGATGATATACGACAACAACAATGGTATTTAGGTGTCAATAATGCTAATCAAGTTATCGAAATTATTGATAAACATATAAACCATAATGCTGTGGAAAGTGAGGATAAAGAATGAAGATAGTAGTTGAATTAGATGACAAAAAATATGAATATATAAAATTATTGAATGACGGTGTCACAGATTATCAAACCACACTAGTTTTATATAAGGCAATTAAGAATGGAAAAATACTTCCTAAAAGTTATGGAAGGTTAATCGATGTTGATGCTTTTTGTGAAAAGGCTGAAGCTGATAGAAAACATAGTTGTTATTTACAAAGTTGGACTGCAGATGATGTAATGTTAAGATTAAAAACAGATTATGCTCCAACAATTCTCGAAGCTGATAAAGGAGAAAAAAAATGACTAATTGTACAAATTGTGACCAAGTTAATGATCTTTGGGATGAGAATAATAAATTAAAGAAA
>Ga0310696_10001316_pt1 | contig 36258 bp, 19 predicted proteins | sample AusTroGonzalo_MG_4_FD_203885 | JGI IMG/M metagenome (GOLD analysis project Ga0310696, IMG submission 203885) | Bovine rumen microbial communities from tropical cattle in Woodstock, Queensland, Australia - Gonzalo_02 (v2) (version 2) | ecosystem: Host-associated > Mammals > Digestive system >... | reverse complement strand
CGTGGCCAAGCGCGTCGCAGCATATAAGGCAAATCGGAAATAACTATGGGAGCAGACATAATCATTAAAAATGCCAACATTTTTACGGCCGACAAAAACCACCCCAAGGCTTCTGCCCTGGTGGTAAGGGACGGCAAGTTCATCTATGTGGGCGACGAGGCCGGCCTGGACGATTATAAGGGCGAGATCACCGACCTCGGCGGCAAATTTATCATGCCCAGCCTCATCGATAGCCATGTCCACGTGACTACCGGCGTTGGATTTGAATACCTGGATTTGGGTGTACCTGTCATGTGTTCCACAAAAAAAGAATGTCTGGCCTTTATGGCGGATTGGATTCAGAAAAATCCCGGCCTGAAGCGTTACAGATTCATGATGGAACGGACATGTTTGGCCGGGGAGGATCTCACGAAGGAAGAACTGGACGCGATATGCCCGGACGCAGAGATGCTGGTGTTGGAGGGCGAAGTGCACAGCAACTGGGTAAACTCCAGAATCCTGGCAGCACACGGAATTACTGACGCCACGCCTGACCCTGTTCCAGGGTTGGCCTATTTCGTACGCAAGGATGGTCACCTGACCGGAAACTCGTTCGAGACCGCCAGTTGGCCCATGCTCTTTGACGGCATCAACGACCTGACGGATGAGCAGATCAGCACGGCGGTCCTGCGCTGGTTAGAAAGCTCCATCAAGTATGGTGTGAGCGGTGTATTCGATGCCGGTTTCCCAGAGCACAACGGGATGAATGAGCGCATTTACGATTATCTGAAGGATTTGGACAAGCAAGGGAAACTGCCGGTCTATGTGGATGGATGCTATGTGCTCACCCAGCCCGCAAAAATAAAGGAGGCTATGGAGGGAGTGAAGCTCTTCCGGAAGAAATACAACACGGAGCACATGAAGGTGCACACGTTGAAAATCTTCATGGACGGAACCCTGAAGATTGAGACCGCGGCTATGGTGACGCCTTACGTGGACACCGGTGTGACGGGAGCCACAGCCTTCAATGCTCAGCAAATGGCCAAGATTCTGAAAGAGCTCAATGAAGAAGGATTGGACCTTCACGTGCACACTGTGGGCGAAGCCTCGTCAAGAGTTGTTCTGGACGGCGTGGAGCTGGCCAGAAAGGAGTTGGGAGACAAGTACCGTGTGAAGGTCACCTGTGCCCACCTATGGGTTCAGGACGACGCCGATCTGGACCGTTTTGCCAAACTGGGCGTAACGGCCAATTTCACACCCTGGTGGCACAGCGGCAATGTAGGCGGCAATCCCATCGAGTACTGGCCCACTTTTATTGGAGAGAAACGCGCCCATTCGATGTTCCGCTGCAAGACGATGTGGGACAGCGGAGCCCTTGTGACCTGGTCCAGCGATGAGGTTTTCTACGGCGATTTTAGGAACTGGAGTCCCTATCTTGCGATGGAAATAGGCATGACACGTTGGATCAATGAGAAGACCAGATTCGACGAATACAGCAGAACCGTTGCTCCATTCCCACCTGCAAGCGAGAGAATGAACATTGAGGAAATGCTCACCGGTTATACCATCAACGGCGCCAAGCAGCTGGGCATCGAATCCTCAAAGGGTTCCATCGAAGCCGGCAAGGACGCCGACTTCCTCGTGTTCGACAACGACCTGCTCACGGCAGAACACGAGGGTTTCAGCTTTAACAAGCCGAAGGAAGTGTATTTCGGCGGAAAGAAATTGGTGGGAGAAACACCCGACTATTCCCAGAAGGCCTGTTGGTACAAGATGCCAGAAATCACCAAGGATGTCGACACGTTCTACATCTACTCGACGATATTCATGGGCGCGAACGAAGGTGACCCCGACTATGCGACGCTCGACAATGCCGAGTTACTGGCGGGTATACCAATCGAGCACGCAATCAAATCGAGTGTGTTCGAGGAATCCACAAACTTGTTTATCCCGTTTTACCGTCAGAGCAGTTTGAAACATGCGTTTGAAGCCTTTGAGAAGGACGGAAACATCGATGCGGCGCTTACCGGCATACCCTATACCGACATTACCGCCGCCTTGGATTACTACTTTGAGCACTATAACAACGGCCGTCCGTTCGTCATTGCGGGACACAGCCAAGGCGCAGCCATCCTCCGCCTGGTGCTGAAAGGCTACTTCAAGGAGCATCCCGACTACTATAAACGCATGGTGGCGGCATACGCCATAGGCTATTCCATCACGAAGGAAGACTTGGAGACCAACCCGCACTTTAAGTTTGCGACCGGTGAGACAGACACGGGTGTCATCATAAGCTGGCACGCCGAAGGCCCGAAGAATGTGGAGGCGAACTTGCCGCTCCCGAACCTCATTATTGGTAAGAACGGAGTAGCAATCAACCCGCTGAATTGGAAGCGCGACGAGACTTATGCAGCTGTTAGTATGAACCTGGGCTCGATTGTAATGGACGAGACCGGCGCAACCACAATCCGTGACATTGATGCGGATGCGCAACTATGTCTTGCCCGTGGCACGGTGATAACCAACGCCAAAGCCACTCCCAATGAAATGGCCGACCTTGCCGGACCACAGTGCTACCACCAAGACGACTACTCCATCTTCTACAACAACATCAAGGACAACGTAGCGAAGCGCATCGCAGCTTATAAAAATAAAAATTAAAGACATGAATAGCAATAGCAAGAAGATTACCGACGGCAATTACGACAAGTCATTGGCCATCAAATGCAATAACGGCACCTTCGTCGGCAAAAAGACTGACGAACTGATTATCTGGAAGGGCATCCCGTACGCAACTCAGCCGGTGGGGAAGCTTCGTTGGAAGAAGGCCCTCCCTGCCGAAGACGATGACGGCGTGTACGACGCCACAATGCCCGGCCACGTTCCCATCGGGCCTTCGAACGACTCGGAAGGAACGGCAGAGTTCGGCGAGGACTGCCTCGTGCTGAACGTATATTGCAATACCGGCTGCACGGACAGCAAGAAGCCGGTCATGGTGTGGATTCACGGCGGCGGGTTCTGCGCCGAATCCCAGGCATCGCCCCTATACAACCTTACCAACATCTCCAGACAGTATCCCGACATCCTGTTCGTGTCCATCGACTACCGGCTCGGCTTCTTGGGATTCATGAACTTCGAGCGGGTCCCTGGCGGAGAGAACTTCAAGGAGGCAGGCAACCTCGGCCTGCTTGACCAGCTCGAGGCCCTCAGGTGGGTACAGAAAAACATCGCCGGCTTCGGCGGCGATCCGGACAACGTGACCATTTTCGGCGAGTCGGCAGGCTCGGCAAGCGTCACCTTCCTCCCGCTCATCGACGGAAGCGAGGGGCTCTTCAAGAGATGCATCGCGCAGAGCGCCAACATCGCCTACTGCGACACGATGGAGCACGGCATACACGTCACGCAGAACTTCCTGACCGCAACGGGCTGCCAGACCATGGACGAGCTGATGGAACTCACCACCGGGCAGCTTGTGGACGCCTATCAGAAAGCATTTGCCATTGACAAGAACTGCCTTCTCGGAGGTGCCAATTTCCCGCTCCTTGATGGTGTCTCGCTGCCTGAGGACCGAGCTGTCATGTACGGGATGTGGGGAGACGAAAAGAGGGCCAAGATCGATTTGGTGATTGGATCTAACCAGGACGAAATCAGGTACTTCGTTCCGTTCGAGGGCGGTGAAGAAGGCTTCCTAAATACGCTGAGGTGGATTGCGAAGAGGGATCGCCCGCAGCTCAACGACCAAGAGAAGGCTATGTACGACGAGTTTATGGCCACGCTCGCAAACGAAAGCGAGGGGAGCAGGTTGGAACAATACTGCAACGATATCAACTTCCGCGCCGGTAACACCAACATGGCCATTAGGCACGCTGCCGCCGGTGGCAACACCTACATGTACTTCGTTAAGAAGCCGGTGACAACCCCCGAGATTGGCGCGATGCACGCGTGTGAGCTTCCTTACCTGTTTGACAATAGCGTACCGGACCCGATGGGAAGCGGAAAGATCGTTTCAAATGAAGAGTGCGAGTTCCGCCACGTCGTAAAGGAGATGTGGGCCAATTTCGCCCGGACGGGCAACCCCTCCACCGACAAATACGAGTGGAAAAAGTTCTCCGGTGACGACCGCCAGACGATGGTCTTCGATGATGTCATCGGCATGCAGAAGGATATCTTTGGAAGGCGCGAGGACCTGATGATGTCTTGGGCAGAGCGCCTTGGGAACGGGTCGTCCAAGAGGGTCTGCTAACGCGACTGGATGATGGCCGAATCGACATACAAACTCCCGGAAAGTTATTCCTTCAAATCCATTTGGAGGATAACTTTCCCTATTCTGGTAGCCCTGGTGATGGAAGAGTTGCTGGGGATGACCGATACGGCCTTCTTGGGCCGCGTCGGAGAGATTGAACTGGGAGCCTCAGCCATCGCAGGCGTATATTTCACCATTCTGTACATGCTTGGGTTTGGCTTCTCCATAGGGGTCCAAATCATCATCGGCCGACGCAACGGGGAGGCTTGCGAGAGCGGAACTGGCTTCGGCGCCATCGGACGTGTCTTCTGGCAGGGTGTCTGGTTTCTCGCGGTCCTGGCACTTCTGACCATGGTCTTCTCGTATTTACTGACCCCGTCTATTCTTCGGGGAATCCTGCGGTCGGAGAGCATTTACAAGGCTGCCATCGTCTATGTGAACTGGAGGATTCCGGGACTGCTCTTTGCCTTTATGACAGCATTGTTCCGTGCCTTCTACGTAGGGACATGTGATACGAAGAGTCTCACCTGGAATTCCATTGTGCTGGTAAGCAGTAATATCTTTTTGGACTGGGTGCTCATCTTCGGCCACCTGGGTGCACCGGCGATGGGCATTAAGGGCGCCGCGTTGGCATCGACCATCTCGGAAGGTATATCTTTACTCTTCTTTGTCGTATGGACCTTCTTTACAGCCGACAAGAAATACGGCCTGCAAAAGATGGTCAAACCCGCATGGACGGAACTCAGGCATACGTTTTCCACCGCCTCCTGGGTAATGTTGGAGTATGTCCTGAATATCTCCGTATGGCTGCTTTTCTTCCTCTTTATCGAACATTTGGGCGAGGAACAACTGGCTATCGCCAACATCGTGCGGAGTATTTCCGAGGTACCGTTCGTTTTTTCGGCAGCCTTTGCTTCCACAGCGGCAACGCTGGTAAGCAACATCATAGGCGAAGGCCATCCAGAAGGCGTGTTCCCCGTTATCCGGCGCGTACTTATACTCTGTACCGTGACGATGTTGCCGCTACTGGTATTCTTTTTCCTGTGTCCGCACCTGATTATCAGCCTGTTTACCGATATTCCCTCCCTGGTTGAGGCTTCCGTTCCTACGCTGAAGGTGATGTGCGTCGCCACCGTTGTCACCCTGCCGTGGAATGTGTATCTTCAGTCCGTTGCGGGAACGGGAAATACCCGTGTCTGCCTCCGAGTCGACGTGGTGGCCCTTTGCATCTACGCCGTGTACTGCACCGTCATTATCGGCATCCTTCATTCGGACATAGCCGTATGCTGGACGGCCGATGGCATCTATGCGCTTTGCGTTTGGATCCAGTGCGCCGTGTATATTCACAGGAAAAAGTGGCGCAACAAGGCCATTTAATCATAATGAAAAGTATAACATTGAGCAATTATAAGAAATGGTTATAATCAACAAAAGAATAAAACTATGGAACTAAGTGAAATCAGAGAGAAGCTGCACGAAATGTACGGCGGCGAAAATAAGCCGATTACCGACGGTAATTATGACCAATCGGTAGCCGTTAAGTGCATCAACGGTACCTTCGTCGGCAGAAAGACGGAGAATATCACGGTCTTCAGAGGCATTCCGTATGTCGGCAAGCAACCCGTCGGGGAGCTGCGTTGGAAGGCGCCGGTGGATGTCGTCCCCAACGATGGTGTGTATGAGGCCTATTACAATGCGAAGAGCGCCTACGGCAATCCGTCGTTTGAAGTAGGTTCAATATATTATCAGGATGAAGACTGCCTGTATCTGAATGTATTCAAGTCGGATGATGCGACAGCAAAGAAGCCTGTCATGGTATGGATTCATGGCGGTGCTTTTGAGTCAGGCGGTACCATTGACCCGATGTTTGACTGTGTCAATTTCGTTCAGGAGAATCCGGATGTCGTTGTCGTCACCATTGCTTACAGGCTCGCCTTTATGGGCTTCCTGCATCTGTCTCACCTTTCGGATGGCAAAGATTACCAGGACTCACAGAATCTGGGACTTCTGGATCAGGTAAAGGCGCTGAAGTGGGTACATGAGAACATCGCTGGTTTCGGCGGTGATCCAGACAACGTGACCATCTTCGGTGAATCCGCAGGTGCTGCCAGTTGCACCCTGCTTCCGCTGGTTCCCGGCTCTCATCAGTATTTCAAGCGCCTTATTGCGGAGAGCGGTGCCGTCAACCAGACGAGATCCCCGGAAGAAGGTATCGAATGTACCAATAAACTAATGGAAGTGCTTGGCAGCAAGACCGTTGCCGACCTTTTGAAGGTTGATGGCGACAAACTCTTGGAAGCCTCTGCCGTACTCTTTGTACACCAAATACCGGAAAGAGACGGAAAGATTCTGCCCACTGACACCTTTGCGGCATACGCCAACGGCGCGGCGAAGGATTTAGAGATACTGGTGGGTTGCAACAAAGATGAAATGGACTTCTTCGTGTCCAGCTTCGGAAAGGAAGGCTGGGACAACTTTATCGCTGCACGCAAGCAAGAGAAGTTCGCCCAGTTGCCGGCTGACGAGAAAGCACTGGTGGAGAGCTACATGAAAGATGTGAAAGGCGACTACTACCAGCCTGACAGCTGCCTGTATAGCCAGAGTTGGTTTAATGCACCCATTATCAGATTGTCAGAGGAGCAGACCAAAGGCGGTGGCAAATGCTACACCTATTACTTTACGCCGGAGTCTCCCGATCCGATTATGAAATGCGGACATGCCATCGAGCTTTCGGTCGTATTCAATCATCCGGAGTTCACCGCAGACACGGGACGCGCATTTGACGAGACCTTCTGCAAAACCATGCGCAAGATGTGGGTACAGTTCGCCAAGACCGGCAACCCGACGCACGGCGCGGAAATCGCCCCCGACGGCAAGATCAAGGAATGGCCGCTCTACGACCTGAAGGACAAACGGGTGATGGTTCTCGACGAGTTCAACATCCATCCCGCAAAGGAATCCGAGGTGAAAATCGTGGATTGGGAAAGAACCTATTTCCTGACCAAGTATTATATGCTTTAGTATGTTTTTATGAATAACAAAAAAACATAAAACAATGAATACCAGCGAAGTAGAAAAACAACTGATGCCTCAGTATGGGGAGAATCAGAAGATTATAGATAGCGATTACGACCAGTCGTTGGCTGTCAAGTGTATAAACGGTACCTTCGTCGGCAAGAAAAAGGAGAACATCATTTCCTACAAAGGCATTCCTTTTGTGGGTCAGCAACCCGTTGGCGATTTGCGCTGGAAGGCTCCCGTGGACATCATTCCGAACGACGGCGTATACGAGGCCTATTTCTATGGAAAGTCTCCCGTCCAATCACCGGGCGACCCCGCTGCCCTTTATCCTATGGGGGAAGACTGCCTGTACCTGAACATCTGGAAAACGGACGAGGCAACGGCTGAGAAAAAGCCGGTCATCGTCTGGATTTACGGTGGCGGCTTCGAGGTAGGTGGAGTGACGGACCCGCAGTATGATTGCCACAAGTTCATCCAGGAGAACCCTGACGTCATTGTCGTGACCATCGCTTACAGGGTCAGCTTCTTCGGTTTCCTGCATCTGTCTCACCTGTCGGACGGCAAGGAGTACCAAGACGCATCCAACCTGGGGCTTATGGACCAGATCATGGCCTTGAAGTGGGTTCACGGGAATATTGCCGCCTTTGGCGGAGACCCCGACAACGTGACCATCTGGGGCGAATCTGCCGGCGGTGCAAGCTGTACCCTGCTTCCGCTGATCAAAGGCTCCCATCAGTATTTCAAGCGTGTCATCTCTCAGAGCGGCGCTCCCGCCCAGATGAGAAGTGAGGAACAGGCCATCGCATGTACGGACAAGTTGATGGAGGCACTCGGCTGCAAAACCGTCGCCGACCTGCAGAAGCTCAGTGCCGAGGAAATCGCCGACACGTGGACACGCCTGTATGGGTTTTATCAAGTGCTCGGCATACGCACCTTCCCAGAAAGAGACGGCCTTTACCTGCCGCTGGATCCGTGGGAGGCTTACGCGAACGGGGCTGCGAAGGACATCGAGTTCCTTCAGGGCTGCGACAAAGATGAGATGAACACCTTCATGGGAGCCATCGGCGTGGACGCCTGGAATGCGTGGTCCGATGGGCGCAAGGCGGAAAAACTCGCCCAACTGACGGACAAGGAAAAAGAGCTGGTGGAAAGTTGGTGCAACGATATCCAGGGGGAAAGCTACGAACCTACCGTCCAACTCTTCAGCCAGATCATGTTTATAGCGCCGCAAATCCGGCTGTCGGAGGAACAAGCCAAGGCCGGCGGCAAATCCTATACCTACTACTACAGGGTTGAATCCTCCCTGCCTTTGATTAAAGCCGGACATGCATCAGAACTGTCAGTGGTATTTGCCCATCCTGAGCTCGATGACTTCACTGGAAGAGCATACGACGAAACCTTCTGCAAAACCGTGCGCAAGATGTGGGTGCAGTTCGCCAAGACCGGCAATCCGTCACTCAGCGCGGAAATCTCTCCCGACGGCAAAGCCAAGAAATGGCCGCTCTACGACCTGAAAGACAGACAGGTAATGGTGCTCGACGAGTTCGACATCCATACGACTAAGGAGTCTGAATTAAGGATTGTGGATTGGGAGAGAACCTATTTCCTGACCAACTATTATATGCCTTGATATAATCCACCATCAACGAAACTTTTTCAAAAACTCTACGTAAAATGTGGGGGCAAATTCGCCAAGAATTGCATCTGATTTATTAGTATGAAAAAAACCAAATTTTTAAGACGAGTTGTGGCATTGTTAGCCATAGCAATGGTATCCATGTCTGTGTTTACGGGGCATGATCTGGATGTGACGCTGTCCAACTTGCGGCGGGAACTGTATCACGATTATAAGCAGATAAACAAGACACGTCAGCAGCTGAATAGCAAGTATGAAGATCAACACCAAAAGATGGTGTCGATTATGAAAAAATGCAACGACATGTCCCTGATGCTGTATTCCCAGAAGCAGGACTATACTTTCGATATCAGTTATGCATTGGAAAGGGTTACGCAAGAATTCCACGAATTCGACAAAAACCGCACGCCATACGAGCGAATTGTCTCCAATCTGGATATTGAGATTGCCCGTTATGCCCGTTTGATAGAGTCCCTGCGCCGCCTTCCGCCGGAACTTGTGGACTTAGAGGTGTTGCCGGACAGTCTGGCCTATCGTAACGACACACTGGATGAATACCTGTCGCAAACCGAAAGCTTCCTGAAACAAGAACTGGAGGACCTGGTGGATTCCGCTCTGGTCCAGAACGCAATAGTGGATACGGTAATCCCAGAAACTGCATCAGCGTTTGTTCTGAACAAAAGCGGCCAGATCGACCGTGATTCCTGTCTTTTCTATGCCTCCGAATTGCTTAAAATGTATGCCGAAATACGAGAGTTGGTGATGGCCGACAGCATCTACTATCGGGAAGCGCGGATACGCATGGAAGAGTCTTACCAGTATGCCCGGGATTACTATGGCATCCTCGAAAACAAGGTGTTTGTAGAGGGGCAGATTCCATGGTGGACCATTCTGGCCCATCCCAAAAAATATTGGAAAGAGGCATGGGATGCCATGGGTGAAAAATACAGCCTCGCTTTTGTGAAAGTGTTTCGTGATAAGCAATTCGACGAGAATTCGGAAGAAATCACGAACGATGATCAGATGGCCAACTCTTTGAAGTTTTATTGGCTGCTGATGTATACTTTGGGCTTCTTCGTCATTTGGGGACTGTCGGCTCTCCTGCTATTTCTGGTGTTTCGTTATATTAAGCCCATTGGGAAACGGGTGGACAAGGAGCAGCGGCGGTATTTGGCGCTTCTACTGGGTTGCATCCTGTTCATCATTTTCTCATACGAGGCCACTGATGACGCTCTCATACGCAAGGGCGTCACAGTTACTCACACTTTCATGTGGCTGCTCGTAGCCATCACCACCGCTCAGCTAATTCGGCTGGAACCCGCCAAGCTTAAAAGCAGTTTCCGGATTTACCTGCCCACCATTTTCATGGCTTTGTTCGTGATTATATTCAGGATGTTGTTCGTGCCTAATGCATTCTTGAATTTCTTCTTCCCGCTACTGCTCTTTATCGTTGTGCTGTGGCAGCTAATCTCCAATTTGCGGCTTAGTTCAAAAGTTGACAAGATCGACACGGTGATTGGCTGGGTCTCCTTTGGCATCACGGCTGTCGCCACGCTTATTTGCTGGTGCGGTTTCATTTTCCTCTCATTGATTATCCTAGTGTGGTGGTACTCCCAGTTGGCGATTATCCTCGCGATTGTCTCCCTCTTGAGCCTGATGCAACTGTACAAGAAGGTGCGCTTAAATAAGCGGATAGAGGCTTATAAAGAAAAAATCACCTATGTGACAGATTCGGAAAAAGATAAGTTGCTTTTCGGAGCCACCTGGTTTTATGACCTCATTCGTGAGGTCCTGATTCCGCTGGCAGTACTGTATACCATTCCCACTTGTGCATATTGGGCACTGGACATCTTCGAATTCAAAGACTTGTATCTCACGATTTTCGAAAAGCCCTTCTTAACTCAGGGTGAATTCCAGGTATCCATCCATAATCTCCTGCTCCTGGCAGGGGTTTTCGCCATATTCCGTTATGTAAACAAAGGAGCCCACACCTTATGGAAGATCTCAGCTTACCGGCATTATCTCCGCAAGCACGAACAACAGACGGTACGTGACAATGAAGTCAATCTCTCATTGGGCGACAGCCTCATCAGCGTATTTATCTGGTTTATTTATGCGGACTTGTTTGTTGTGACGCTGCATATCCCCACTGGGTCATTGGGACTCATCGCCGGCGGTCTGTCAGCGGGTGTCGGTCTCGCCTTGAAAGACACTATCAACAACTTCATATACGGTATCCAACTCATGGGTGGGCGCCTGCGCGTGGGCGACATGATCGAATGTGACGGCAACTTGGGCAAGGTGACGGCTGTCAACTACCAAACCACCCATGTTCAGGAACTGGGCGGCCCCATCATCGCCTTTACCAACTCCACGCTCTTCAACAAAAGCTTCAAAAACCTGACGCGTGGCAGCGAATACGTGTACACTAAGGTGAATGTGCGTGTCAGCTACGGCACCGATGTGGATAAGGTGCGGGAAGTGCTGCTCGAGGCAAGCAAAGAACTGCTGACCAAGGACGACTATGGACGCGATGTCGTTGACCCGAAGTGGGGCATCAAAGTGGGCGTCTCCGAACTCGGTGACGACAGCTTGGTTATCGCGATGAAGCAGTCTGTGCTGGTAGAGAAAAGATTCGGTTTTATGAGCAAAGCCAAAGAAGTGATATACAAGGCGTTGAAAGAAAATGGCATCGCCATCCCGTTCAACCAAGTCGATGTACACATCGTTAATGACGACAAATAACACCTGACCAAATCATGTACTGCAAAATAAAAGTGAATAAGTCGTGAGCAAGAAGAGTCTAATCTGGAAAATACCCTGCATCGTTTTAGGGAGTATCTTTGGGATAATCCTGATACTATTGATTGTCCTAATGATCATTCTGGTGACGCCTAAAGCACGAAACGCCGTCCTTCAAAGATGCGTGGTGGAAATCAACGAGCGGACCGACCTTGATGTAGATCTGGGACGGCTCTATCTTTCCCCTTTCCATCATTCTCCGATGATTCTTTACCGTGCCTACAAGGGCACCGAAGACCTGCCTGTGCACATAGAAATCGACAGTCTCTTTATCGGTCATCGCGGTCAGGACACGCTGCTCTACGTGCACGGCTTGCGTCTGCAAGGCAGCATGAATAAACCTGGAGAGGGAGTGTCGAAAGACGACTTTCTGGCCCGCACTATCCTAGTGGACCAACTGCTGTTGGACCAAGCCACGGTCCACTCCGACACGCTAATCGGCGCGGTGGGGATTGACGCAATCGTGGGACATTTAGATGTGAAGAGTCCGGGGCTCAACATCGCGAAAGGGCAGTACCCGCTGCACGGCTTGATGTTGTCGGATGCGTTTGTAGGCATTGAGCTGCGAGAAACCGAGGAAGAAGTAGACGAAGACACCACCTCCACTCCGATGGCCTTCGACATCCCGGACGGTGAGCTGCGCAATGTGCGCTTCCTGCTCAATCCGATGGGGCTGGATATCCGCGCCGGCTCCCTGTCCACGAACGTGTTGGCGGACGTAGGAGGCAACCTCTACGACGCCCGTCGCCTGAACATCGGAAATGCTTCGCTTACGCTCGGGACACTGAACCTGCCGTTTGACACCATCCATGGCGATGCACGGGTGGATCTGAACACCAATCTGATTACTTCGAACCGATTATACGCCCGCTCTGACGAATTCGGGGCGAAAGCGGATCTGACGGGCACGAATCTGAATCTTGAAACGATGCGGGTGGATTTGGCCGGCAATGCCGACTATAAAGGTAATAAGGCAAGCCTGAAAGGTTTCTATGATATTGACGATGAGATGTATGACATGCTGGTGAATGTGGAGCAGGTGGATGCAAGCGCATTTCTCGATGAGAGTCACCACGTGGAACTGACTGGCGTAATTCATGCGCAGGGCAAAGGAATTGATCCTAAGTCCCCCGCAATGAAGTGCAAAGTGGCCATGAACCTGACCGATTGCATCTATAACAACATTAACGTTTCCGGCTTGGTGCTTGATGCCGAGCTGGCCAATAAAACCGTGGCCGGAAACCTGCATTTGCCGGTCACGATGACGGACAAAGACCTGCGGGTGAAGGCGGAGACGGAGCACCAGTTCTGGGTATCGAACTTCTTGACGCCGAAAAAGATAAACGTGGACTACCATACGCAGATGAAGCATGTGGTGGCACACGTGGCGGACGAGGATTTTGATGTCGACTATCTGAACCTTGACTTCTCTACGGATACCGCCACAGCGTTGTATTTGGTCACCCAGGGGCTTACCATCGATGCCCAAACTCCGATGCATGTGCTCCGGTTGGTGGATGATGTGCAACCGGTGTTAGGGGTCGTCACAGACACGACGTTCGTGCAGTCCATCGTCTCGTTACAAGACCTGACGATGTTAGACACACTCCGAGAACTTATACCCGCTCTACAAGCGGAAATAGAGTTAGAGAACGGCAGCCCCGTCCAGGCTATCATTGAGCGGATGGGATTGGACATCAACAAGGTGTCCCTATTGCTGAAGTCTGATTCTCTCCAAACCGACCTGGCCTTGGATGCTTCCATCCCGTACATCGACAACACGGCCAAAGACAGTACAGGACTGCGTCTGCCTCCGGCCACGGCGGCAATACGGGTGAACATGACGGAAGGCAAGACCACCGCCTCGCTCACAGCCAACACCAGCATTACCGACGGCGTGATGAGTGTGGACAACCTCTGCACCGATGCCGCGCTGCAGCTCAATCTGGAACGAAACGGACGCCAACTGAGCGGAACAGGACACCTTGCGTTGGACAGCCTCCAATACGACGGAATGGATCTCGACAACCGCACGGCAGATATCAAGATTACGCCATCGGAGCAGTTCGATAATGCCATCCGGGCAGATTTGCGGTTGGACGACATCCCGCTCGAGCTGGTGAACAGAATCCTTGATATGGAGGACATCGACGTGGACGGTATCGTTCAGGTCAAGGCTTCCGCAGACGGTTTGCCTGCCCAATTGGACCTCTCCGCAGAAGTGCGGCCGTTGGACGTATATGCCTACTACGAGCCCTACGATGTGCTGTTCAGTCTGGGCGAAACACCTATCGTAATGGAGCATAACAATGTAAAGCTCAACGATGTGCGCATCTATAGCATCAACGGCTCCTATTTAGCGCTGAACGGTGGATTGGACCTCAACACGATGCTTATCGACGTAGACCTGTCTGCCGACAACTTCTCGCCGGTGAATTTAGAGCAGAATGGATATTTCCCCGTCTATGGCAACCTGGCCACCGATATCCGCGGACAGGTGACCGGACCGTTGGACAGCATCCTTGCCGACGTGAATGTCACCATCCTGCCCACCACCGATTTAACCTATCCAATAGATGAGAAGAACTTAGCGCAAGTTAAGCCCTACGGCACGGTCAATGCCAAGTACAACACCGCTGACGGGGACCTTAACTTAGGCGGAAGAATCAATGTGGATGAAGGTTTGGTTCGCTATTCGCCCAAGATGTATCCCATGATTCCCTTCCAGGTGGATTCGGGAAGCCATGTCACCCTCAACGGTCCCATCGGCCAGACCATTCTGGATCTCTCCGCTTCGCAACAGGTAAAATCCGATGTGCAATCGGAGGGCGAAGAGACGCGCCGCGTGACCTTCAACACGGGCGTGCGCGTGAAGGGCGTGCTCGATTCGATAGGTCTGAACACCATCGGATTCTTCCTCGAAGCACCGGATGACGAAACCATCGAGCGCGAACTTGCCTCTATGGATGAAGAAACCCGCGACGGTATAGCGGCCGTATTGTTAGCTACCGGAATGTATATGGGCGAAAGCAATGTGGCGGCACAAAGGGATGGATACGCCATGTCCAGCATCATCAACAGCCGTATCAACGCCGCCATGGCGAATTCCAAGTTAGGAAATATCGTGGATGTGGATATCAGTAGCGGACAAACCACACATGCGTCCGGCAAGACCAACGACATGAACATCGCCATCAGCAAATCGCTGCTCAACGACAGACTGCGCATCACGGTCGGCTCCACCATCACCGACAACCCCGAGGTCAACAAAGCCAACGGCTTGCTCAGCCTCATCTCTGCGGAGTACAAACTGACCAAATCCGGAAATGTTTTCTTACGTGCGTTCTCACAGCGCGATTATGAGAATATTTTGGAAGGCGAACTCACCAAGTCCGGTATCGGTGTAGGGGCTACCAAGACATGGAAACGAAACCGATACATGCGTTCCTTGGGCGATTCCATCACCCGTACATACAACTTCCTGGCCGATGCAGACATCGCCTATCGTTCCAACAGCAGTATCGGCCCGAACCTCACCCTCGCGCATTCGACCAAGAACCTCTTGGGACGCGGGGAAACCTTCTCGGTCAAGGGCTATGGGGCATACTACTGGGCGCTGCGCAACCGACAGCCGGGAGACCCGAAAAACTCCGACACCTACAAGTTCGGTGTTGATGCCGCTCTCATCTTCCCGTACCTTCACTGGGCGGGAGACAACAACCCCGACGGCGACACCCGCTACCGGATAGGATACAAGTACGAAAACATTGCCGGCGGATACGGTGTACACAAGTTCTCCGGAGCCTTCTCGTATTTCATCCGCACGTCGCAATATATCACACATGTCTTCACACCTGCCTCGCTCTCATTGATCAAGGTGAAGGCCGAAACGGAAGAGTTGGCCCAAGAGGTAGCAGAGCATCCGGAGCTCCTCAAAGTGCTTGCCGGAAATGAGTTTGTTCCCTCGGTCGGCTATGGAATCACCTACAGTGACTACCGCACCAAACGGCCAGTCAACACCATGATCGACCTTGAAATCAAAGAAGCGGGTAACCTGACGAATGCCGTCTATTGCCTCTTCGGGCACCAGTGGAATGAATTGGACAAGCCGATTGCCCACATCCCCTTCAACCAGTTTGTCCGGTTGTCGGCCGAACTTTGGAACAAGTTCAACTTTACGGATCGGATATGCATTGCAACGCGTATATTTGCAGGCGCCAACATTCCGATGGGCAACTCCGAATATGCACCGCTTTCCGAATCCTTCTATGCCGGCGGCCCCAACAGTCTTCGGGCGGCAGAAGCCTACGCCTACGGACCCGGAAATTTCCATAGTATCAAATTTAACCAGAACTTCTTCCATGCCGGCGATGTCAAACTCGAAGCGAACTTCGAGTTGCGCTTCCCCATCGTTTGGAAAATCAATGGTGCCGTTTTCCTTGATGCCGGTAACGTATGGAACTGGCGTAATACTTCTGATCTCCTCAGCAGCGAAGATTATGCGGCACTTTGCGAGATGATGGGGTTCACGGAGGAGATACAGGACGGAATTATCGGAAACAAGAATATCGCGAAGCAGATTGCCTTGGGTACCGGTGCCGGCCTCCGCCTTGACATCGACGGCCTTGTTGTCCGCTTGGACTTGGGTATCGGTATCCACGCACCTTACCAGACCTACAAATATGACAAAGACCTCAATCCTGATCTCTCACGACCGATCAACACCTATTACAATATGCCTTCCTTCCTTGACGGTCTGCGCCTCAACTTCAGCATAGGATATCCGTTCTGATGAACAGCTGATTTACGTTATCCTTATTTCTTGTCACCCCATAACCCATGAATCATCATTTTTGGGTATGCGGGCATCGGGGTGGCTTTTACACTTTTGCAGCATAAAAATATATGCTATGTGTAAAAGGATACCACTTGCCTTATTGGTTGTTTTAGTATTTGGCTTACAGACAGTTATTGCACAAGAATCTGACACCATAAGAATCAAGGAATCGGCGGCTCCGAAGGGGAAATCGCTCGGCACGCTCACCGTCGGCGGCTACGGAGAAGCCGTCTATAAATACAACTTCTTTAGTGACAACGTGTTCCGCTATTCCCATGCGGCCAACTACGCCAATTCCAAGGGGCACGGTCGTGTCGACCTGCCGCATGCCGTCATCATGTTAGGCTACGATTTCGGGCACGGCTGGAGCTTCAACACGGAGATTGAGTTCGAGCACGGCGGTGTCGAGGCAGCCGTAGAGGTTGAAGAGGAGGAAACCGGCGAGTTCGAGAAGGAAATCGAGCGCGGCGGCGAAGTCGCTTTAGAGCAGTTCTGGCTACAGAAGGCCTTCTGGGGCGGTAAAATGAACATCCGCGCAGGCCACATGGTCGTACCCGTGGGCGGCACCAACTTCGCCCACCTGCCCACCCAGTTCTTCGGGGTCTATCGTCCAGAAGGCGAGAACACCATCATCCCCTGCACGTGGCACGAAACCGGCATCGAGGTCTGGGGCCGCATCAAAGACTGGCGTTACGAAGTCATGCTCATCCCGTCGCTCAACTCCAGCATGTTCAGCGTCTCCGGCTGGGCCCACGACGGCTCGGCCTCGCCCTACGAGTTCCGCGTCGCCAACAAGTTAGCCGTGGCCGCCCGCATCGACAACTACAGCGTCAAGGGACTGCACATCGGCATCAGCGGCTTCGTGGGCAACACCTTCCGCAACGACATCATCACCGACGAGGGCTCCTCGCGCTACGCCGACGTGCGCGGCACGGCGGCCATCGGCGCGTTGGATTTCAGCTACAAGGTCGACGGTCTCGTGCTGCGCGGCAGCGGTCTCTACGGCTACCTCAGCGACTGCGAGCTGATTTCCGTCTACAACTCCACCCTACCCCACAGCTCGCAGGCTCCCTACCCGCAGACCCTCGTGGGCCAGGCGGCGTGGAGCGCGGGTGGCGAACTCGGCTACGACATCTTCCACCACCACAAGAACCCCAAGCTAGACCGCCACAAGCTCTACCTCTTCGCCCGCTACGAATACTATGACTCCTACATCCCCGGCCACAACATGACCGACTACGACTGGACCAACCGTCACTGCGTCAGCGGTGGCCTCAACTACAGCCCCATCAAGCAAATCGTCATCAAGGCCGAGGGCGGTATCCGCCTCCTCAAAGAACAATACAACCCCGAACCCTGGTGCGCCCTCGGCATCACCTGGGCCGGCATGTTCAGCCACGAGTTCCACAAGAAAGCATAATTCCTTGAGCAGCCCATCCCCCTCCTCTGGAGGGGTGCCCGAAGGGCGGGGTGGTTCTTTAAGCAGTCTCGAAGAGACAACACGCGCGAAGCGCAATTAACCCCACATAAGCAAAGCGCAATGTGGGGGAGGTAAGAACAAACTAAATACCAATAAAATATGAAAAAAACACTCATCGCCACAATAGTGGCAATCGCGCTGGTAGCAACCAGCTGTAATCACGGCGAAGGAAACTTAGTCAACGAAAAGCAGGTGCAAGTCATCGAGCAGTACGTGGACCACACCATCGCCCCGACCTACACCAACCTGGCCAACCACACCGAAAAGCTGGTCAACGAGCTGACGGCCTTCAAAGCCAGCGGCTCACAAAGCGACCTGAACAAGGTCTGCGAAACCTTCCTGACCGCCCGCGCGTGGTGGGAGAAGAGCGAGGCCTTCCTCTTCGGCGCGGCCTCCGACTTCGGCATCGACCCGCACATCGATTCCTGGCCGTTGGACGTGGACGCCTTCAACAACCTGATGAACAGTCCGAGCATGCTGGCGGCCTTGGCCGGTGAAGACGGCGATGTGGTAGCTGGCGAACAGCTCGGCAACGCCCTGCTCGGCTTCCACGGCATCGAGTACATCCTCTTCAGCAACGGACAGCCGAGAAATGCGAATGAGATCACCGCCTCGCAGTTAGACTACGCCATCGCGGTGGCCGGCGACCTGCGCAACCGCTGCTTCCAATTGGAAGTGAGCTGGATCGGCGACGCCGCTCCGAAGTCGCACCGCGACAAAGTGGAGGAACTGGAGCTCAACAGCACCGTCAACGGCGGCAGCTACAGCTACGGCGACAACCTCAAGAAGTCCGGCACCCCGGGCAGCACCTACGCCAGCAGTGTCAGCGGCCTCATGGCCATCGTGGACGGCTGCACGACCATCGCCGACGAGGTAGGCACCTCCAAAATCGGCAAGCCCTACAACGGCGAAGACCCCAACTACATCGAATCACCCTACAGCCAGAAATCCATCGAAGACTTCTACAACAACATCCTCAGCATCCAGAACGCCTACTACGGCGGCATCGAAGGACAGCGCACCGACAAACTCTCCCTGCACGCCTACGTCAAGAAGATGGACAGCAAGCTCGACAGCGAAGTGGAAGACGCCATCAACGCCGCCCTCGCCAAGATCGACGCCATGCCGCGCCCGTTCGTCAACCACTACACCGACCCCAAGAACGCCGAGGCCATCGAAGCCTGCCAGAACCTCGACGAGGTGCTGTCCCGAGTAAACGAGGCGTTGAGAACAAACGAAGATTAGACTTGAGACTTAAGACTTGAGACTTTCATTAAAACATATTTCCTTAAGCAGCCCCATTCCCCTCCTTTGGAGGGGTGCCCGCAGGGCGGGGTGGTAAGGCAAAACGCGCGAAGCGCAATTAACCCCACATAAGCGAAGCGCAATGTGGGGCAAGCGATGCGCAAATAACCCCACTCAAGCGAAGCGCAATGTGGGGCCCAACAAAAACGAAAAAGTATGAAAAAAACACTCATCATCATCCTGGCGGCCGCCCTCCTCGCGGCCTGCCACAAACCCGACAACTCCGAGATGTCGTGGATCGAAGAGGAAACCTACGCCGGCGGCAAGTTGGGCACGACCTTCAACAGTTCTTCGTCCGCGTATGAGGATCCCACCCCGGCGGTCACCGACATCGCCGCGTTCAAGTACGGCGAGTACCTGTTCGAGCGCGACTTCAACATCAACACGCCGCCCTTCAACGGCTTAGGTCCGCTCTACATCCGCAGCTCCTGCATCGCCTGCCACCCAGGCTACGGCCACGGCAAGCGCATGGATCGCTACGCCGCCAGCGACTGGGGCAACGGTTACCTATTAGTGGTCACTGACCAGAACGGCAACTACGTATCCTCGCTCACGGGTATGCCGCAGACCAAGGCGGTGCCGCCCTTCAAGGCCCCTATCGACGAGAGCCTGATCCAGATCAGCTGGCTCGACTACACCGACGAGTGGGGCAACCGTTTCCCCGACGGCGAGACCTACAGCCTGATTTACCCGGAGGTCTATATCCCCGCCTCCGCCTACTACGTCCCGTTAGAGGTCAACGGCACACCGATGGCTTACGGCAGCGAGGTGGTGCGGTTGGAATCGACCATCGGCATCTACGGCACCGGTCTTTTAGACGCCATTCCCGACGACTCGCTGAAGGCACAGTATCTGAAGGAGTCCATGGCCGGAGCGAACCTTAACCCGGCCATGTGGGCAGGTACCGACTGGGCCACAACCGGTCTTTACGGCAAGACCAACCACCCGAAGCGCTTTACCTACGCCTGCTCGCGCGGTCCGCTGCAGGACGGTCCCGGTGCCAACGCCATCTGGAACATCACCAACGTGACGCGAGGCGACCGCCGTTACCACTACATGACCGAGACCTACGCCCGCATCGCCTCCCAAGATCCCGATGTGCAAGCCGCCTTCTACACCTACTTCCCGGATTACAACAAGACCGGCAATCCCGAAACGGACATCTACAACTACCTGATGAGCAAAGACCTGCCCGCCGAGATGAGCAATGATGACTACGTAAACCTGATGGTCTGGCACAGAGGCTTGGCCGTGCCCGCCGCCCGTAACCTCGACGACGCCGAGGTGCAGAAGGGTCGCAAGCTCTTCCGCGAAATCGGCTGCGCAAGCTGCCACCGTCCCAGCTGGACCACCGGTCCCGACCGCTTCACCGACCCCAACGGCTTCTTCACCACCGGCGACCAGCGTCTGCCGCGCTATCCAAACCAGAAGATATGGCCCTACACCGACATGGTCCAGCACCGTCTCTGCATGAAGAACGACATCCGCACCGGCTGGTGTCGCACCACCCCGTTGTGGGGCCGCGGTCTCTCCGCCGTCTGCACCGGCTCCAGCGACCGTCTGCACGACTGCCGCGCCCGCAACGTCATCGAGGCCATCATGTGGCACGGCAGCGCCCAAAGCGACGCCCGCTGGACCGTCGAGAAATTCCGCAACCTGAGCAAGGAGGAGCGCGACGCCGTCGTGAAGTTCATTAATGCGATTTAATGGTTATGGGTTATGGGTTATTGGTTATTGATACCGGCCGTTAATGTCACCGTAGAGACGCAATGCATTGCGTCTCTACAATTTTGATATTTTTGCAACTTGAATCTTGAATCTTGAATCTTGAATCTTGAATCTTGAATCTTGAATCCTGAAACTTGAAACTTGAAACTGCAAATGAAGAACATAAGACACATCCTCTCCACCCTACTAATCGCCCTCATCGTCGCCATGGCTGCGGGCACCGTCGTGGAGATGCGCCACGGCAACGACTACGCGCTGGGCCACGTCTATGGTTCGTGGTGGTTCGTCGGACTGTGGGCGCTGCTGGCCGCCGGCATCATCGTCATGATGATTGCGCGGAAATTGTGGAAACGTCCCGTGGTGTGCGCCCTCCACAGTTCCATCCTGGTGATCCTGCTCGGTGCACTGCTCACCATGACCACTGGACAGCACGGCGAGATGACGCTGAAACCTAACATCGCCACCAACCAGTTCACCGTTGAGAAACACGGGAACAGCCGCACGGAGACCCTGCCGTTCTTCCTGACCCTCGACCGTTTCGAGGTGGAGACCTACCCGGGCACCCACACCCCTATGGACTTTGTGAGCTACCTCCAGATTCTCGACGGAGGCACGACCACTGACGCCAAAATCTCGATGAACAACATCCTGAAATACCGCCACTACCGCTTCTACCAGAGCGACTATGACGAGGAGGGCAACTCGGTACTTTCCGTGGCGCACGACCCCTGGGGCGTCGGCGTGACATACGCGGGTTACATCCTGCTGTTCGTCGCCTTAGTGGGGATGTTTTTCGAGAAAAACGGACAGTTCCGAACGATACTACGGAAAGCGTCGGCACCAGCGGCTACACTGCTCGTCCTCATCCTGACGGTTGGCGCCGTCCTGCCCGCATCGGCGGCCAACAAGCCCCGCACGCTCCCGAAGGAGAGTGCCAACAAAATGGGGCAGATGTACGTGATGTACAAGGGCCGCGTCTGTCCGCTGCAGACCTTGGCCAAGGATTTCACCACCAAACTGTACGGCAACGCCCATTATCGCGGCTACACCCCCGAGCAGGTCTTCAGCGGCTGGCTTTTTTATACCAGCGACTGGCAGAGCGAGCCGATTCCCAGAATTGAACGTGACCTAAAACGGGGCAAACAACGTGAGGCAGAAGAGAAGAAACAGATTGTCAACATGTTGCTAAACAGTCAACTGCTGAAGATTTACCCTCATGCCGACAGTGCGCAGCAGGTGACATGGTATTCGCAAAACGACCAACTTCCCTTGGAAATCCCTGATGACGAATATCTCTTCATCCGAAAACAGATGAGTTTGTGCAAAGAATACGTGGTATTAGGGGATTTTGCCGCGCTGGACGAACTCTTCGAAAAGACAAAGACCTATCAGGAAAAATACTCCCTTGGGCAGGTGCAGCCCCAAGTACAGTACCGCGCCGAGCGGCTCTACAACCGGCTTTCGGTAGGCCGTTGGTTGGCTATGGTGACCATCACGTTAGGACTAATATGCTTCGCTGCCGCGCTAATCTGCCTCGGGAAGTGCCGCAAACTCTACAAACCCGTCAGAGTGGTCGCCGCGGTGTGGCTGTCGTTGCTGTGTGTGTTCTTGGCGCTGGTCTTCATTCTGCGCTGGATCGCCGGCGGGCACGTGCCTATGGCGGGCAGCTTCGACTCGATGAACTTGCTGGCGTTGAGCATTTGCATTATCACCCTGATTATCACGAAGGTAGAGACGCGCTGCAGCACGTCTCTACAAGAACGACAGACAACCGTAGAGACGTTGCGCGCAACGTCTCTACAAAACACCGGCAATAAATACGAAATTGCCCTCCCCGCCGGGCTGCTGATGACCGGTATTGTGCTGCTGGTGCAGATGATGGGCGGCTCCAATCCCCCGATCACCCATCTGATGCCGGTGCTCTCGTCACCGCTGCTGAGCCTGCACGTCACGGTCATCATGATTGCCTACGCGCTGCTGTTCTTCATTATGCTGAACGGCATCAGCGCGGTGATTGTACGCCTCACGCAGCCGTCGAACACGCAATATTTAGAACGACTCCGCGACATCAGCCTAATCATGCTATACCCAGCCGTCGCACTTCTCGCCGCGGGCATCTTCATCGGCGCGGTGTGGGCCAACATCTCATGGGGCAACTACTGGTCGTGGGACCCCAAGGAGGTCTGGGCGCTCATCACCCTGCTGGTTTACATCGCCCCGCTGCACAGCACCCTCTGGAAATCGTTCCAGAACCCGATGTTCTTCCACATCTACGGCATCGTAGCGTTCCTCAGCGTGCTGATCACCTATTTCGGGGTAAACCTCATCTTAGGAGGGATGCACAGCTACGCCTCGTAGAGACGCACGGCCGTGCGTCTCTACAACAAGACGCGCTGCAGCACGTCTCTACATCCGACCGCAAGAATGCGGTCGACGTCTATTCCCTAAAAAATCCTACCTTTGCCGCCGATATTCCGTATGGGGTATCGGCGGCAATTGGATTATGGAACTCCTCGTTTTCAACCCCGAACACGACTACGCGCTGGCGGACAACCAGCCGCAATATGTCACGCTGCGGTCGGCAGCGCAGTTTGCCTACGACTGCGCTCCGTTCATGCGGTATCTCACAGAAGATGAAGCGATTGTACTGGATGCCTATCGTCCTTTCGGGAAGGAGTTCCAGAAGAATTTCGACCCGATAGAAAGTGCGGACCAGATCACGAAGGTGACCCCGTGGGGCTGGGATACGGCGGTCGTCTATCAGCTGCGACGCATCGGGATTCCAGACACACTGCTGCCGACGGATAAACAACTGTCGAAACTTCGCGACTTAGCGCACCGCAAAACCGCCATCACCGCGATGGAGTTCTTGCGCGACAAGCACCCTCATCCAGAACGCCTACCCTCGCCTCCGTCATACTTGACGGAGGTAGAACAGGTTGAGGATTTCGTGAAACAGGTACCCGACGCCATTTTCAAATCCCCCTATTCGGGCAACGGCCGCGGGCACCTCTACGCACATGGCATCTGCTCCCCCACCCTCCTACGACAGTGCGCGGGCGTGATTCGGCGGCAGGGCGGTCTCATCGCAGAACGGATGTACGCAGTAGTCCAAGACTTTGCGATGGAGTTCCGCTGCCACAACGGGCAGGTGGACTTCCTCGGCTATTCGCTTTTTAAAACGGAACATTACGGATACGGCGGCAACCTGCTGCTCCCCGATGACGCGATTCTGTCAACCTTATCGCAATACCTTAACATCCAAGAGATTCTACAAACCCAAACCCTCGTCCAGGATTTCCTGCGCCAGCACATCGCACCCCATTACGACGGCGTGGCGGGGGTGGACATGTTTGTCTATCAAGAGGACGGCGCCTACAAACTGCACCCCTTCGTGGAGGTAAACCTTCGCATGACCATGGGACTGGCCGCGCATGACATTTACAAACGGTATTGCCATCCCAAGGCACGGGGAACGTTCCGGATTGTGCGGGGGAACGTGAAAATGGGCGGTAATGTTGGGACGCACGGCAATGTAGAGACGCAAAATTTTGCGTCTCTACAACAGGTTGAAACACACCATAACCATGTAGAGACGTTGCGCGCAACGTCTCTACAAACAGAAATGCAATTTCGTGATGGCTTGTGGTGGTCCGGTACGGCGGTGCTTAACCCCGTTACACCCGACACGCAATACGCGGTAGTGGTGGAATTGGGGGAGACAAGGTAGAACTGCAACAAGAGTTGCATCTGGATGAAAGAACAAAAAACAACGCGGAGGGTCGCCACTTCATGACAACCTTCCGCGTTTCTCGTTATGCACAAACCGTCTACGCCTGGCAGGGCGTGATGTCGTACTCGAACACACTGTCCGGGGCGACCTCCACGGGCTCCTGACCGTGGCGCAGCACGATCATGTTGCGGGTACCACGCAGGGTGATGCGCTCGTGGTCCACCCACAATGCGGTGCCCTCGCGCAGACCGACGACGGTCTTCTCCTGATTCACCGCAAGGTACTCGTTAATACGCACCTGACGGGTCTCGCCGCCGTGACGAATGCGGTCGTTGATCTCCTCGGGATAGGGATCGATGTAGTGCGGGTTGATCTGGAACGGCACCAGGTCGAGGCACTTGAAACTCTCAGGCATCACGATGGGCATGTCGTTGGTGGTGCAGAGCGTCGGGCAGGCCACGTTGGAACCCGCGCTCCAGCCCATGTAGGGCGTACCCTCCATCACCTTGCGGCGGATGGGCTCGATGAGCTTGTTGCGGTGCAGCTCGGCCACCAAGTGGAAGGTGTTGCCGCCGCCCACCATGATGAACTTCGCATTGTTGACCGCCGCCACAGGGTCGCTGACCTCATGCACGGAGACCACCTTCTTGCCAAATTTTTCGAACACGCCTCGCACGCGGGCCGTGTAGCTGTCGTAGCTTTCGGGATAGACCTTGCCGCCCACGTCCACGCCAGCGTACGGCACGAACAAAATTTCGTCAGCCGTGCCCTGCAGAAACTCCGCGATCAACGGCTGGCACCAGCCCAGATAGGGCTCTTTGTAGTTGGTTGAATTGCTTATCAGTAACAGTTTCATAATCTCGTGAATGGTGATTGATGAATAATGATGGGTTCTGTAGAGACGCGGCGCGCCGCGTCTCTACATCGTTAGATCTGCGGGCCGAAGGGGATGAGCGCCTTGCCCTGCTCGGTATCGCTGAAGTTGGCGAAATTCTTGATAAAGGCGGCAGCCAACTCGTCGGCGTTCTTCTTGAAGGCGGCCTTGTCTGCCCAGCTGTTCTCGGGATTCAGGATGTTGTCATCCACGCCGGTGACGTGTTTCGGGATCACCAAGTTGAAGGGTTTCACAATCTCGGTTTCGCAGCTCTTGAGCTCGTCGTTGAGGATGGCCGTGATAATGGCGCGGGTGGCCTTCAGCGAGATGCGCTCACCAACACCGTAACCGCCACCAGCCCAGCCGGTGTTCACCAGGTAAGCCGTAGCGTTGTGCTCTTCAAGCTTCTTGGCCAACTCCTCAGCATATTTCGTGGGGTGCAGCAGCAGGAAGGCTGCGCCGAAGCAGGAGGAGAAGGTCGGCTGCGGGGTCACGATACCACGCTCCGTACCGGCCAACTTGGCGGTGTAACCGCTCAGGTAGTAGTACATCGTCTGCTCCTTGTTGAGGATGGAGACCGGCGGCAGCACGCCGAAAGCGTCGGCAGAGAGGAAGATGATCTTGCTGGGATGCGTGCCGCGGGAAACCGGACGCACGATGTTGTCGATGTGGTAAATCGGGTAAGAGACACGGGTGTTCTCGGTCTTCTCGGCTGAATTGAAGTCGATGTTGCCCTCTGCGTCAACCACGAGGTTCTCCAACAGCGCGTCGCGACGGATGGCGTGGAAGATGTCGGGTTCTTTCTCCTCGCTCAGGTTGATACACTTGGCATAGCAACCGCCCTCGAAGTTGAAGACGCCGTTGTCGTCCCAGCCGTGCTCGTCGTCGCCGATAAGAGCGCGGTTCGGGTCGGTGGAGAGCGTCGTCTTGCCGGTGCCGGAGAGACCGAAGAAGATGGCGGTGTCGCCGTTCTTGCCCTCGTTGGCCGAGCAGTGCATGGCAGCCATACCGCGCAACGGCAGGAAGTAGTTCATCACGGAGAAGATGCCCTTCTTCATCTCGCCGCCGTACCAGGTGCCGCCGATGAGGGCCATGCGCTCCGTCAGGTTGAAAGCAACGAAGACCTCGCTGTTCAGACCCATCTCCTTCCAGTCGGGGTTGGTGGTCTTGCCGGCGTTCAGCACCACGAAATCGGGCTCGAAGTCGACTAATTCCTCCTCGGAGGGACGGATGAACATGTTCTTCACGAAGTGGGCCTGCCAAGCCACCTCCGACACGAAGCGCACCTTCATGCGGGAGTTCTCGTTAGCGCCGCAGTAGCCGTCCATCACATACACCTTTTTGCCGGAAAGCTGCTTCTGGCAAAGCTTGCGGAAGTGCTCCCAAGTCTTGTGGTCGATGGGCTTGTTGTCGGAACCCTTCTTGTTGGGGTCGAACCACCACACGTTGTCCTTCGTGTTCTCGTCCTTGACAATGTATTTGTCTTTGGGCGAGCGGCCGGTGAAGATGCCGGTATCCACCGAAAGGGCGCCCGACTTGGTCTGATAGGCCTTCTCATAGCCCGTCAGTTCAGGGTTGGTTTCGTGCTTGTACAGCTCGTCATACGACAGATTGTGGTAAATCTCAACCGGGTTTTCAACACCCAGGGCTTGCAATTCTGCTCTTAAATCTTTCATATTTTATTGGGGTTTGATAATTATTTTTCGAGGTTGCAAAGATATGTTTTTTTTATGTATGTCACACACCGTAGAGCCGCCATATTGTGACGGCTCTACAATTATTTGCTTTCTTTCACCAGATAGAGGGTTGAGGTGATTTCTTTGCCGTTCTCGTTGATGTATGTCGCCCTCAATTCCATCCTGGTTCCAGTCTTGTCGATAGACACCGCGAGGTTTTCATCTTCTGTCTGCCCGGTGGCAGAGGTCTTTTCCACCTCGGCACCGTAGTCAGTCCAATACTTGATGAAGCCTTTCGTCTCGGCTTCCTTGCCTGGATTGGCCTTGATGTTGCTGGCATCCAGATGGTACTTTTTGCCAGGTTCGTGCACAATGCAAAGAGAGTCGCCCCGCAGCTTCCACGTGCCTTTTTCTGAACGAGTGAATTCGGCAATGCCGGTGAAATCCGGATTGGATACATGATTGAGGGCTATCTTTCTGAATTTGTGGTCGGCAGAGAATTCATAGTACACCTCCACATCCTTTTCCTTTTGGAGATTCCACTTACCCACCAATGCGCTTTCCTTGGGACTGTAGCCGGTCTGCTCCTGCGACTTGACGTAGGCGTCCAGCTCCTCGTCGGTGATGCCCATCATGAATTTGCACTTGGTGATGGTCTGCTCGAAGTTTCTAGCGTAGTCTTTGAGTGCCCCCTGACGTCCGTAGGAGTAAGTCAGGTATAGCTGGACGTCGTTCCGGGGCAGGAACTCCCTTAACCGGTCGAGGAGCGAGAGGCGGTACCAATGCATCGGATCCTTGCAATTCGCCAAAACGCGGAAATCTTCCTCGCTGCTGATGGGCTTGCGGAAAGAGGGGGAGCTGTTGATGTAGTCGAATATCTGGTGGCGCTCGACGTAGAAGTGCTGCACGGCATCAATAAAACCGGGGTTGTCGATATTCTTCCAAGTTTCCTGGCTGCTGAGGAAGATCTTCTCGCTGGCCTCGTCGAGCGGGAATTGCTTGTGCGCTGAACTTTCCTCGACGATATATGCAAGAGCCCACTTCAGCGTATCCTCACCGATGTCGTCCAGTCGGTAGAAGTTCTCCCAGACATAAAGGGCGGGTTCGACCTGCTGGACATCCTGCTCGCTGGCCTGGCGCAGCTGAAGAGCGGTGTTTTCCATGTCGTGTATCACCATCATTGCCATGAGGCGCGCATCGGACTTTTTCTTCTTATGCTCGAAGTAGGCCGATACGCCGAAGGTGAGGACAATGGAGATGGTGGTGGCGATGGTGGTCAGCAGCAACTCCCTGACTACGCTACCACCCGTACCTTTTTTCCCTATGTGGGGCATTCTGAATTTTATGTTCATAGTAGAGCCAAAATATTATGATTGTAGAGCCGCCATATTATGACGGCTCTACGGAACATTATCGTATCACCACGACTTTCTTTGCCGGACGGTTGCCGATTTTGACAAAATAGACGCCGGAAGGCAAGTCGCTGTTACGGACGTTTCTGCCGTTGATGTCGAAAATGCTGACGGTTTCGTCCTCAGCACCCTCGACGACAATGCGGCCGTCGGTGGCATAGATGTTGATGTCTGGAGTCACATGCTCATTAATTCCGTTGCCACAGTCCTCAATGACTGTTGCGAACTCACTCCAAGCTGGATCAGCGATATATGCATTTCTTGAACCACAGGGAACAACAACGGTGGAATTATACGTGAAGAAGGTGCTGTCTGTGAGAGGACCCACAGAGGGAGGATATGCACTTTTCACAAAGAGGGTGTCGATATTCGGGCAATGATTGAAGGCTTGCTCACCGATAGACCAAATACCATCCCCGAGGGTTACAGTCGAAAGGGATCTGCAACCATAAAACAATTGACCAGGAACTTCTCCTAATGATCCAGGCAGACTCGCCGTGACGATGCTATGGCAATCTCCGTATGCCACAAATCCCAAATAGATGAGGCTTTCCGGGAGAATAAGGGGGATGGCGAGCAGACTGTCGTACTGAAACGAGAAATCGCCAATCACCTTCAGCGTTGAGGGGTAGTTGATGGTGGTAAGGCTTGTGCATTCTCTGAAAGCACAATATCCGATGGTTTCCGTGCCCTCGTGCAGGGTGACGGAGGCGAGATTGCTGCATTTGTTAAAGCACCACTCGTCAATAACGCTTACGCTGCCAGGAATGTCAACAGACTGAAGATTACTACAACCATAAAAAACTGCAGTGCCAAGAGTTGTCAGACCATTAGGGAATGACACAGACTGGAGTCCCGTACTTTCGAAGAAAGCTTGGTTGCCAATGGTGGTCAAACTATCAGGAAGGAATATGGACTGAAGGCTATTGCAATGGTAGAAAGCCCTGTAGTTGATTTGCACAAGGCTCGAGGGGAGAGTGACCGACGCGAGCAGCGTGTCGTTCCAGAAACACCACCTGGGCAGTTCGGTAACGCCCTCGGGAACAGTGAATGAGGTCAGGCTGAAGCACTTGCCGAAAGCATACTCACCGAAGGCGGTGACAGAGGCGGGCAGCGTGATGGAGGTTACCAGCTCGCAGTGGTAGAAGGCGTCGTGCCCCACCTCAGTGACGGTATGCATCGTGCCGCCGAAAGGCACCGAGTCGGGCACCACCACGGCTCCCGACGGCTCGGTGTAGCCAGTCCACGTAGCGTCGTTCGGCTCGTCGTAATCCGGCCATAGCGGCGGCACCACAGTGGCATTGCCCACCGAGTCGATGATATAATACAGCGTGTTGCCCTGGTAGGTGTAGGGGAACACGTCGCCGCAGCAGTCTTCCACAATGTTGACAAAGTTGCCCCACACGGAGTCTGCACTGTAGGCACTGGCGGAGCCGCAAGGGACGATGAGATGGGCGGTGTATTCCTGGAAGGTTGTTCCGAACCAAGAATTTTGCGTAGTAGGAGGCACGGCGCACTCCAGCACCAGAGTGTCGAGCGGTGAGCCTGAGAACAATTGAAAGCCGAGGTCGGTGACGCTGGCGGGCAAGGTGGCTTTGTGCAAGTTGGGGCAAGCGGCTAAGGCCATATTATAGAGGGTATGCACGTGCGGTGGCGCAACAAAGGTCTCGATAGCGGTGCCCCGCAACAGGCCTGTTGGTATCACCTCCAAGTTCTGGGGCAGTTGCACGTGGCTGAGGCTGGAGCAATTCATCAAGACATAAGAGCCGAGGTAGCTCAAATCTTCGGGAAAGATGACACTATCGAGCAACGGATTGTTTTCAAAAGCCTCATCAGAAACCGCCTTGAGCGACAAGGGCATGTTGATGCGGCGCAGAAGGGAGTCTTGCGAAAAGGATCGCCAACCGATATAGCGCAAACCTTCAGGCAGGGTGATACTGTCAAGCGAGGTGCATAGACGGAAAGCACTGTTCTCGATGGTGTCAAGCCCTTGGTGGAAGGTTACCGTCTGGAGACCCTTGCATAGTAAGAAGGCACCCGTGTCGACAACACTTACACTGGCAGGAATATCGACCGATTGTAAAGCATAGCATCCTGCAAAACAGGTGTAGCTAATGCGGCTCATACCGTCGGATAGGGGTGCCGACTGGAGGGCACTACAGGAATAGAAGGCAAAACGCCCTAAAGAGGTGACCGATGCGGGCAGCGTGACAGTGGTAAGCCCACTGCATTTGTAGAAGGCGTAGTTGCCCACGGCGGTTACGGCGTGAATCGTGCTGCCACAGGGCACCGAATCGGGTACTGTGACGGCACCCGTCGGCTTGGTATATCCTGTCCAGGCGGAGGTATCGCTGCTGGCGATGGGATGCAATGGCGGCACCACGGTGGCACTGCCATTGCTGTCGATGATATAATACAGCGTCGTGCCCTGGTAGGTGTAACTGAAAACAGAATCCTGGGCCTTCGCGCCTTGCCAAAGAGACATTGTTATCATAAGAATAGTCGCAAGTAAAACTTTTTTACTCATGATACTACAAATTTGTTGGTTTATAAGATGTGACAAAAGCAAAGCCGCAAAAGTACATTTTTTCTTCACATAACACACAGGGGCGGATAATTATGCGATTCCTACAACACCCAAAAATTCCCGCGCAATGTGACTCAGCGAATCACGGAATTGAGTAGATTATAGGGACTTGTCACGGTTAATAAAAAGTGAAAAATCCGTTGCCAGACAATTCATCTTTTTTGTACTTCCGCGCGTTTTTTTATACCATAAACTTATTATGAGAAAATTTCTTTCTGAAATGAGAAGAACATTCTGTTTCATGCTGTTAGCAGTCTGCTTGACCACTGCTGTTCATGCGCAGTCTCAAACGGTTACCGTTACGGAATGCGATACGGTTACCGATTGCGACAACCTCAAGTATCCGACTGTGCGTCTTGGTAATGTCTGTTGGATGAGCAAGAATCTGGCTACGGAATCGTGTGTGGCTTTGGGCAACGTGTATGCATACGAGAGCACACTTCATACTGATGTAGCGGCAAACGTGGCTGCAAACGGACTCCTATATGACGAGATTGCCGTCATGCAAGACAGCAGTGTGGATGCTAACGGCCACGTACAGGGCATCTGTCCCGATGGCTGGTATCTGCCCACTGTGGCGTATTTTGAACAGCTGAAGGCCAAATATTCTGCTGACGATTTGGCCAAGGCGGTGGCTTCCCGGAATTTCTGGTTTAATGTTGAAACGCCCCCCATAACATATACCATTAATCATGATCCCGTTGCCAGACCGTGCAGCCCGCAATATCAGGGTCCGGACTATCTCAACGACGCCTCCTATTTCTCCGCCATCCCCGCTGGAGCGTGGTACGATAATCTTGGAGGCAACATGGATACCCTTTCTGGTTTGGGTGGACGCGAGTTCGATCCGGGTAAAGATGCGCACTTCTGGTCTTCTTCCACTCAGCCGGGTTCAGATTCCACGGGATATTTCTTCCGCCTTGGAATTGTCACGTATGATGTGGTGGCTCTTGCGTACGATGCTCTGAAATATGGCCGTTCGGTCCGCTGTCTGCGGGATGAGCCTGCAACAAATTCTATGGGGGCAACCTCCGTCACGAAACCGTCAGACACCCTTCTTGGCATGATGACAACTTCTGACGATGAGCCCATCGCCACGCAGGATTTCGAATGGCAGGACTCCTACGTCACTATGATGTTCAAGCTATGCGGCAAGATTCGGACGTCGAGAAACGCGTCCATCATCACCGGGTCCCCGTCGATGTTCACCACACCCGGCGCAGGTCGCTCCACGGTAATGGTTTTCGCTTGTACCTCAGTAAGATAGCCAGTCTTGTCAAGCCGCCCGTGCAACAGCCGTGTCACCGTGGAGGGGATGCTCAACAGCGTTGGACGGCTGAGCATGCATACGTCTATCAGACCGTCCTGAAGGGAGGCGTGCGGTGCGATGACCGCGTTGTAGCCATACTGGTTCGAGTTCGCGAATGTGATGAGGAACGGACAACACGTCACGGGCTCGTCCCCGTCGAAGGCGATGGTGACAGTGTCCGGCTTGTAATGGAAGTAGTTGGTGGCAACATAGTGGGCGTAGGTCATGAACCCGCGCCGGGGATCCTGGTCGAAGTCGTAGGCGGTCTGCGCGTCAAGCCCGATGCCGGCCACACTCAGGAAGAATCGCCCGTTGACCGTGGCCGTGTCAATACGCCGAACTGAGCCGTTCCGCAAAAGCCGCAACGCCCTGCCGGTGTCCGTCGGGATGTGCAGACAGCGCGCCAGCCCGTTGCCCGATCCGCAGGGAATAACGGCCAAAACAGTGTCGGTGCCGACAAGGTTGCGCGCCACCTCGTTGAGGGTGCCGTCGCCACCCACAGCCGCCACCACATCGTACACCCCGACCGCCTCAGCCGACAGCTCCGCAGCGTGACCCGCACGTTCCGTGAAGACTACCTCGCAGGAAAAATCCCCGCCGCCGAACTCGCGTGCTACCTGCTCCCGGAACCGTCTTTTGTCGTGATGCCCGGATATGGGGTTGACAATGAATAATATCCGCCTGTTAGCCATAAAATGCACTGGTAGTTTTTTAATGCGCAAAAATACAAAAAAATTATATTTTTGCCCACTTTTTGGTTTCAAGTTTCAAGTTTCAAGTTTCAAGTTTCAAGTTTCAAGTTTCAAGTTTCAAGTTTCAAGTTTCAAGTTTCAAGTTTCAAGTCTAAAGTCTCAAGTCTCAAGTCTATGGTTATAAAAAAGATTCTGAAAAACGACCTGACCGTGTTGCTGTTGCGACTGTTGCCGCTCTACGGCTGCATTCTGATAACGCAGGTTGCCTTTTACTTTTATAACCGGATGCTGCTCGGCTCGTTGAGTTGGTCGGAGATTCCCATGTTGCTCGCCGGGTCTTTAAAATTCGCCACCACCTCCATCTTCTACCTGAACGCGCCGTTTATCGTGCTTTCGCTGCTCCCCTTCCGCTTCCGGCAGAAAGAGGGTTACCAAAAAGCCCTGTTCTGGCTTTACACCATATCCAACACATTGGGAATCATTGTGTTGAATCTTTCCGATGTGGTCTATTTCCGCTACGCCTTCAAACGAATCACCTGGGAGGAGATGCATTTCTTCCATAACAATGACAGCACGTTCGGGGTTCTCATCAAGGCAATGGGCGAAAACTGGTACTTAGTGCTGCTAGGAGCGGCGCTGATTTTCCTGCTGGTTTTCACCTATAAAAAGATAAAGTACCATCCGACGGAAATAAAGAACAACTGGATATACTACGGGGTCGGCGTGTTAGAACTGGCCTTGGCAGTTGTGGTGTGGGTGTTCGGAATCCGGGGCTCTACAGACCTTAAAGCGCGGCCCATCGCGATCGGCAATGTAACCTACTACACACAGTCGCCGCAAAAAGGAGCCCTCGCACTGAGCAACCCGTTCTGCCTGATCCGCACAATAGGACTGCGGCAGTTAGACAACCTCTCCTATTTCGACGAGGCCGAGTTGGACGCGCTCTACACCCCCTGCCACTACCCGAAGTTGGTCTGTCCGCCGGTAGCCGAGGGCAAAAACGTGATGATTTTCGTGCTGGAAAGCTTCAGCCGGGAACACTCGCAGTATCTGGCCCCGCAACTGAACCCCAACGGCGGCTATACCCCCTTCCTCGACTCACTGATGCAGGAGGGATTAGTCTTCACGAACGCCTTCGCCAACGGCATGAAATCCATCGAGGCGCTGCCGTCCGTCTTCGCGTCCATTCCCTCCTATCGCACGCCTTTCGCCCTGCTGCCCCAATCGCTGACCGATCTGGATGCCCTGCCCCGCATCCTCTCCCGACAGGGCTATGCCACGCATTTCTACTGCGGGGCCACCAAAAACCAGATGGGGTTCGAGGCTTTCGGCAACCTGTGCGGCATCGACCATTTCCACAACCGAGAAGATTATGAAAAGGCGCATCCCGGGAAGGAAAATGCCAACGTCTGGGGCATCTGGGATATGCCGTTCTTGCAGTTCGTGGCTGAGGAGATCAACCGGCAGGAAACCCCGTTTTTCACGGCGGTGTTCACTTTGAGTTCCCACCATCCCTACGACCTGCCCGAGGAATATGTCGGCAAGATGCCCGAAGGCGGCTCGTTGGTGCAGCCCTGCGTGGCCTACACGGACCTCTCGCTGCGTAAATTCTTCGAGACCGCCTCCAAGATGCCGTGGTACGAGAACACGCTCTTCATCTTCGTGGCCGACCACGTGTCGCCGCAGATGGCGCACGAAGAGACGCGCACGGCCAAGGGCAACACGGCCATCCTCTACTTCATGTTCACCCCCGACCATTCCGTCAAAGGGCGCTACGAGCATGTGACCCAGCAGGTCGACATCATGCCCACCACGTTAGGGCTGATGGGCTACCAGAAACCCTACTTCGCCTTCGGCCGCGATGTCTTCAACGAGCCCGACCGCAAGCCGATGGTCGTCAACTGCGTGCAGCAGACCTTCCAGGCGCTGACCGACTCGCTGAGCCTCTACTTCGACGGAGAGAGACGGTTGTACGTCTATTCCGCCAACGACACCCTGCAGCAATACAATATATTAAATAAGGACGATGCCAGTCAAGGGGTATTGGAACGTGACCTAAAAGCGGTGCTGCAATCGTACTACAACCGTGTGGGAAACGGGAAATTGCGGGTGCCTTAGAAAAATTATTCCCAAACGTGCGCTATATGCAAAAAATTTATACCTTTGCACCCGCAAAAAAAACGAACTCTAATTCATTTTTTATAAACCTCAATTAAAATTAAAAAATTTATGAGAAAAAAAGTTAGAAATGTGATCATCATTGGTGCCGCAGGTCGTGACTTCCACAACTTCAACACCTTTTTCCGTCACAACAAAAACTACAACGTAGTGGCTTTCACCGCCGAGCAAATCCCCGGCATTGACGACCGCACGTATCCGAAGGAACTCGCCGGCGAGGATCTCTACCCGCAAGGTATTCCGATCCGTCCCGAGGCTGAGCTCTCCGAACTGATCAAGAAATACGACGTCGACGACTGCGTGTTCGCCTACAGCGACAAGCCGTACGCCTACGTGATGAAGATCAGCGCCATCGTGAACGCCGCCGGCGCCAACTTCTGGCTCATGGGCCCGAAGGACACCATGGTGAAATCCAAAAAGCCCGTCATCGCTGTCGGTGCTACCCGTACTGGTTGCGGTAAGTCCCAGACTTCCCGTAAGATCATCGAATACCTCGTCGGAATGGGCTTCAGAGTGGTCGCCGTGCGTCACCCCATGCCTTACGATCCCGATTTGAACAAGCAGATCGTCCAACGTTTCGCTTGCGTTGACGACCTCAAATATCAGAACTGCACCATCGAGGAGATGGAGGAGTACGAGCCCCATGTGGTCACCAAACGTAACGTCATCTACGCTGGTGTCGATTACGAAGCTATCCTCAAGGGTGGCAAGACCAAAGATCCTCAAACCGGCAAGTGGGTTGAGATGGCTGGTGCCGAGAACGATC
>Ga0310696_10001314_pt1 | contig 36281 bp, 26 predicted proteins | sample AusTroGonzalo_MG_4_FD_203885 | JGI IMG/M metagenome (GOLD analysis project Ga0310696, IMG submission 203885) | Bovine rumen microbial communities from tropical cattle in Woodstock, Queensland, Australia - Gonzalo_02 (v2) (version 2) | ecosystem: Host-associated > Mammals > Digestive system >... | reverse complement strand
GCTGGCTACATGCAGGAACCATGATGTCAATCCCCGGGACTACCTGAACGATGTCATCGGCCAGATGCCGTATCATGCAAAGGCATCGCATGAGGAACTCATCGGGCTGCTGCCTCACAAGTGGAAGATGACACATCCAGAAGCTCTCATGACGAAGACTACATGATATAGGTATCAAATAAAGGTGCACAAAAAGCAACAGCAGCTATAGTCGAATAGGATTGTAGCTGCTGTTGTTATAGTATATAGGTACTAATACCTGTAGTTTATCGGATGCTTACGATTACAGCAGTCCGCTAAATTGAGTCGAAAGGCCAATTTAGCGGACTGCTATTAGTGACACGCGATTCTCTATTCTGCGGTGTAGCCTGCAATCTTAGCCATGGCAGGCGCAATCTCGATGTTGTCGATGCGTCCCTGGAAGACTTCCGTGCCAGGACCTACGGCGTAAACGGGCACATAGCCATTGCTGTGGCCACCGCTGGCCCAGCTAATGAGAGCCACTTCGCTGAGGATGTGCTTTGTGGTCTCACCCAGGTCATTGATGCGATCCTGCACCTTGCCATTCTCGGCGATGGCTTTCACAATGGCTTCCCAACGACGCTGCAGGCGAGCCTTTTGGTCGTCGTTCAGGGCGATTCCTGCACCGAAGCCCATCTGCTCCTTCAACACCTTCTCCACGGCAGCCCAAGTAAACTTTTTGGGGTTCTTTTTATACTGCTCGCCCAGCATCCACTTCAGTTCGTCGATGCTCTTGTGCTGGAAGCGAAGCAGGTCGGTGTGCAGTTCATAGGGGCCTTTGCCCATGACAAGGCCGCCAGTCTCGTGGTCGGCGGTGATGACGATAATGGTCTCGTCGGGATGCTGCTGGTAGAACTCGTAGGCAACCTTGATGGCTTTGTCCATATCCAGCACTTCGTTGATGGCGTTGCCAATGTCGTTACGGTGGCAGGCATAGTCAATCATGCCACCTTCCAGTTGGAAGAAGAAGCCATCCGTCCCCTTGTTCATAAGGTAGTTGATGCCAGCGCGGCAGATTTGCTCCAACGTGAGGTCGTTCTTGTCCTGATCGAGGGCGTAGGGCAAATGGTCGCTGCCTAATTTCTGGTTCTGGTAGTCGCTCTGTAGCATGATGAGTTTGTCGGCTTTGCGGCCTTTCTTCTCATACTCCTTGTAGCCACCTGTGAGGATGGTGTAGCCAGCTGCCTTAGCCTGTTCGCGCAGGCTGGGTTCACCTTCCTTTGTGTTGGGCTTGTGGAAGTCGGAACCTGCGAAGAAGTCGAAGCCGCTCTTGCACAGGTCTTGACCGATTTCATAGTACATCTGGCGGCTGGGTTGATGGCCGTAGAACGAAGCGGGGGTAGCGTGGGTAATGGCCACGGTGGTGGCTATGCCTACGGCCTTACCGGCATTCTTGGCCCATTGTGCGATGCTGGTGCAAGGTGTCTGCAAATCTTCGAGTACGCCGATGGCACCGTTCTTAGTCTTGTGGCCTGTTGCCAGAGCCGTGCCGCCGGCAGCGGAGTCGGTCACGCCGTTGGTGGCGGAGTAGGTATTGACCATGCCCACGACAGGGAGGCTGGACATCAAGATTGGTTCAAAACCGATTTTGCCCTTCAAGGCGGCGAGGTAAGTCTCAGTAACATTGATTTGGTTGACGCCCATGCCATCGCCGATGAAATAGAAAACATACTTGACTTGGCCTTGAGCCATGGCTGCGAAGGCCATCGTTGCCATCAGCAGCAGGGAGATAAAACGTTTTTTCATAATTGTGTCTGGTTATATGTTGGTGGTTTTGTTAATACCGATAGGCGAGGCCGAACTTGGCATAGATGGGAAACATCTTGAACTCCACTGTCTGAAAACGCTTAGGGAAGATGCCGCTGCACGCCCAATCTACGCCGCCAAAGACGTTCATGTGGCGCATGGCCTTCCAGTCGAACAGCAGTTGTGCACCCCAATAAGCACTGAGCATATCGTCAGCAAAGTCGTAGGTAGCCTTGCTCTCGCGGGAGAATTCGGTCTTCTGCCCGGTGGGGGTGTCCTTGCGGAGGTAGCCGTCGTAGACTTCGCCCTCAAAGGTCTTGTCAAAGAGCAACGAAATAAAAGGACCGGCACTAACGTTCCAACGTGGCGAGAGGCGGAAGGTTACTGTCAAGGGAATCGTGCCGCCGAGCATCCACGTATCCGTGACATCAGTACCTGTGAAGTAGCCTTCGAGGAAGTCCTCGCCCTGATTCTGGGTAATGCTCATGCGGTAGTTCTTCACCTCGGCACTCGTGTGAAAGCCCTCATAGAAGAGGTGCCATCCCACTTGTATTCCCCAATGACGCGAAAACATGTGATAGGCGTCGAAGCCTACGGTGAAGCCGCCCTTGGGGCTAAATTCGTTGATGCTACGTATTTCTGCAGGCAGGGGCAAGGGGGTGGTGCCTCCGATGACGTAGCCTGCACGGATGATAATACCGTTCTGCGTCTGCTGGTTCGTTGGTCCCCATTCCGTATACTTGTCGGTGGTTTGGGCAAAACCTGTAGTGGCAACGAATAGCAAGAAGATGATTAATTTTACTCTTTTCATTCTTTCACTTTCAATTCTTATCAATACTCACACTCCAAGGTCACATTGTCTATCCACAGCGTGCTACCCTCGGCTCCCTGGAAAATGTCGCCCTCGATACTGGCGGCAAAACAGATGGTGAAGGAACAGCCGTTCTGTTGGATAAACTCGTCGGTCACCTCGTCGCGATACTCGAAGACGAGGTCGAACTCCTGCCACTCGGTGGTGTTCAGAACAATGTCCTCCGACTTGATGCGTGCCACGGCTACCACCAAGGGGCTGGTCAGCACGTTCGTTCCATCGAGTTGCACCTGATTCCCATCTGCGTCCGTGTTGCGGTAGAAGACGGAATAGATGTCGCATATGTCCTCTCCGTCAATGGGGTTCTTGTAACGGTCGTGCTTCTGCGGTCCCGGAGAATATTTGTAGTAGCCGTGGAGACGAAGGGGTTTGTGGGCAAAGGGGAAGCCAAAGCGCGTGGCGGTCAATGCTCCGTCTTTAGCAAGTGCCTTGGCTAGGTCGAAGGTGCCGATGAACATATTGCCCGCAGCCTGCGGCATGTTCACCATTTTGCCGAAGCCGCCTGTGTCGCAGGTCGTCAGCTTCAGGCACGCACCGCCATCGACTCCCTCCCCAGCCATTGGAACGGTCGGATACTGGTCAGGCTTGGCCGAACTCTTGCTGTAGTTGAAGCCCGGATTGCCGTTGGCCCACTCGAAGTTCGTGACGAAGGGATTTGTTTCTGTCCAGACATAGTATTTTCCCGTGGAGTTCAGGGCGAAGTCGTCGAACTTGAATTCAAAACCCTCGGGCGGATAGCTGGGCATGGGCGGAACCTGGAAATAAACGCGGTAGCGGCGATGCCACTTGCCATCCTCCGAACGGACAACAAAGTGCTGTACAGTGTTCTCGCCTACAGCCGTGGCCGTGAGATCAACGAGCGTGCCGTTCTCGAAGGGCTTTTCCTGATTGTCTACTATCTGGAACAGACGAGCACCGGGAGTGACTTGGAAATAAAGAGGAACGGGCTGGGTAAGCTGCTTGTCCCAACGGATGGTGAAGACGATGCTGTCCACCGCCGTAGAGATGACTTTTTCTTCCGGGCGGTCGATGCTGACGGGTTGGCCGGCCAGTGTGTCGTAAGCGTGGTAGAAAAGAGCCTTGGGCTCATCGAAGTGCACCCAGCACTTCTCGATGTCGCACTCGGCATTCTCTGGCTCATCGGCAATACAACCACCGAGGACCAAAATGCCAAGCACGAGCATCGGAAAGTAGAAACGGAGTCTCATCTGGAAGAGAACTTATATGTTTTACTGAATGGCAACCTTCTTGCCGTTAACGAGGAAGATTTGCTTGCGCTGTGCACGTTGCGACTTGCGGCCGGAGAGGTCGTAGACGTCGGCCTTGGTCTCGGCGACAGGAGTGCGTACACCCGTCGGGGTGGTGAAGTGGATGCTGTAGGTGTGCTGGTTATCGGCATCCTCGCTGATGTTATCGCCCTTGACGACGACGGTCAGCGTCTGAGCCGTTTCGTCGTAATTGCTTTCGACGGTAGCACCCTGGGCATTAGTCAGTAACTGGATAGTCTCAGGGTCGTAGTTAGCCGTTACTTCGGCCGAATTGCCTTGAACCGCAAATTCCTTGCCATCGATGACGACGGCTGTCAGTTCGGAGTTGTAGATGAGGGATAGGTCATCGATGTACATTTTGTCGCTGGTGCTGCCGCCGCCGGGGACGGTGCAGGTGGCGAAGGAAATGAGGGCGAAGGCAGGACGGGTGCCGTCTGTCAGCTCGTAGGTGAAGGGAACCGTCACTTCCACCCATTCATCGTCTGTAGCCTCCACGGCAGCGTCTACATTGGCCACGCACTTGGTTTCTCCAACCTTTTCTTCGTTGGCAAGGGGATCCTGGAAGTAGCCTTCGGTGTGCAGTTTGGCCGTAATCTTAGCCTGAGTGGTATTGTCCTTAGGCTGGTACTTCACCCAGATGCGCAAAGAGTCGGGAAGACCTGTAAGGCGCTGGTGGAAGTCGGGGTCTTCGACGTTCGTGTAGTTGTAGTTTCCCGAAGCGTCGGAGGCTGTCATGGAGCCACCGTTGATGCAACCCGTAGTTAAGTTTCCTTGGGCAGCAATGCCCATCATGACGTTGCGTGAGTAGATGTAGGCACTGGACGTTCCATTGCTGCCCGGACGTACATCGTCGGACTGAGCAACCTGTTGGGCTTTTACCATGCTGGCCATACTGCCCGTAACGTGCTGGAAGGAGTTCCAATGAGAGGGTTCCTGCATGACAGTCCCGGCTTCGTCCCAAAGTTCAAAGCCAGAGTTCTGTACCTGATAGGGAGAGAGAGGCTTCTCGACGATGACGAGGCACGTAGCTGTGGCACCCTGATATTCGTCAGACTCTGCCAGTTCTACCGTGATGACAGCCATACCTTCCTCGTTGGCTGTAAGTGTTCCATCTTCGGCGATGCTGACCACAGCCTCGTTGCTGCTGCTCCAGGAAATCGCAGCTTTGTGGCTTTGGCTCTCGATGGCGAGGCTTTCGGTGTCTCCAATAATCAGAGAGAGAGAATCCTGTTTCAGGACTAACGAACCTTCGGCCTTCTGCGGATTGTAGAAACGAGCCGCGATGAGGTTTACCTTACCCTGTTCTTCATTGCCCGTGATTTCCACGCTTGCCGTGCACAGGTCTTCGGAAAGGGGAGTGATGGTGAAGTCAGAAACCCACTCGACTTTCATACCTTCTTCGGGTTGTGCCCAGAGGTAAATGGTCACGGTGGGAGCAGAAGAGGCGTTCTGTGCTTCGGGTTCCACGGTGATGGACTCCCGGAACTCAGGAGTGGCATCTGCCGAGGTGCTGGCATAAACCTTGCCAGCGCCAGAAGCTACCACGGTCGTCTTGAAATAGTAATCTTTCTTGTCGCTATTGGCGAAGGTCGATGTAAACGTAGCCAACAAGAGGATGAACAAAAGAGAAAAGCGTTTCATAATCATTGTTATTGAGAGTTATTGTTTATTTGTTTTGTCTGAAGGGGATAGCTGCCAGCCTTGAACAGGCATCGGCTGCCAAAGCAGAGGGCCATAAGGTACTGTTCCAGAATCTGGTGGTTGCTCACAAGAAGCATTCCACCGATGAACAAGGCTGTCCAAACAGCATAGCAGCGGTAGAAGACTCGCAAGGACTTTCCCTGCGGATGCCGACAACTATAGAGCCAAAGGACAAGAGGCAGCGGGTTATAGAGCAAGAAGTTCCAGTTCCAGCCGTGGAGCGTTGGCAGGGTAGAGAGTGCTGCGAGGATGAGGAGGGTGAAGGTGATGGTGTTATAGGCAACGAAGAGCACGACGTCCCACCCGAAAGCGAAGCGGCGTATTCCTTCACTCTTCCATTGATGAGCGGCGAAGCTGATAAGTAGCGTCGCTGCCAGGAGCAGGGCGAACCACACCCAAAAGGGCATTGAGGCTTCTTCGGGTTGTGGCTTGTGCGGTGAAAACATTCGGGGAGCCCTTTCTTGTAGGAGCTGACGGCTGCTTCCGTCGGCTTCCACGATGCGGGCATCCGAAAACAGGGACGGGATAATGCACGGTATCAAGGTCTTCTCCAGAGGCGATAGCTGGCGGTCAGTGCCGTCGGTAGTGAGCAAGAAGGTCGTCAGGTGAAGCCAACTGTCTGCGGGCAAGTTCTGGTTGCCTATCACCAGAATGGTATTGCCAAACGCCTCGGAGGCCTTTCCCAACTCTATGCTTCCGTCCAGAGCCTGAACGAGCAATCGCACTAACTCTTGCGAACAGCCGTGGTGGAAAAAGTCGTGGTAGGGCGAGCTACCGCTGGCACAGGTCTCGTCGAGCAAGCGCCACAGCCGTTGTGCCTCTTCCAGACGGAGGTTCAGGGGATACTCCGTGACGCAGCGTCCCTCGTCATTGAACGAGGCGATGTACTCTTCCGTGGGGATACAGACGAGGCGATTGGGATAGTTGCCTAAACAGATGTCCAGAAAACCTTCGTAGTCGCCGCTTTCCATGGAGAAGCAATAGTCCAGACCTTCCGACGGGCATTGCATCCGCAGGAAGGCGTGGCCAAAAGAGCTTTGAGGATGCTGGTAGCTGGGTTCAGCCACCAACATCCCCACTTGTACGAACGAGGCACTGTCCTCGATGACGGGCTCCGTTTGCAGGGAGTCCGCCGTTTCCTGAGCGACAACGGACAACGTGGTCGCCAGACTGAGCAGGATGAGGCAGCAGTACCGCTTCATGGTCAAAGGTGCTTACTTTCGAACCACTTTCTTGCCATTGACGAGGACGATGCCGCGGCTCTGTTGCTTCACGCGACGGCCGCTAAGGTCAACTGCCACTCCATTCGTGGCAGGATTCTTGGTGATGAGGCTGACGCCGTCGGTGGCAATCGGTTCGCCCACTACGACGTAAATCATCTGCCCCAACTGCTGCATCATATCGATGTCCAGCGTGGCATAGATATTCGTGTCGTTGATCTGTCCCTTCATGACGATGGGAATGGGGGGCAGCAAAGGACCCATCCACATCTCACTGACTGCAGGGTCTCCGGCAGCTATGAGGATAGTGTCGTTTCGCTCGAAGGTTGAATACTTGCCGCCTTCAATGCTCTTGGGTGTCAGTTTGGTTACGGCGATGTTGCCGATTGGCATGATGTTCACGGCCTCCGGGTCGGAGGTGTCAATCAGCATGAAGTTCTTCAGCGTGAGGTCGATGGTGCCGTCTCCGTTCTGGATGACGTCCACGGCTGCATTGTCCTGTTTGTTTTCGTTTCCGTTGATGGTAACGGTGAGAGATTCCAGATAAGTCTTGGAAGATTGTGCCAAGACGGTCGTACCCAATCCCAGCAACAGGAAGAATGATAGTAGAGTCTTCTTCATACGCGATAATACTTTTATTTATGTTATCTTATAATTCGTTTCTTTCCATTTCGGATTAGTATGTTTCGACGTGTTTTCAGGTTTGGGACTTTTCTGCCCGTCACGTCGTAAGTCTCAGAGGGAAGATTGTCGAGGGAAGAAGTGTCTGCTTTTGGAGCTGTGACGTGAGCAAAGGCGCCGTCGAGTCCTAAGAGCAATCCTTCCACCCGTTTGGTTTCTTCCTCGTTTATGGTGGTCGCGATGTCGTCGGGGTCGATGTAAGCATGTCCCGCTTGCAGTCGGCTTCGGCTGACAGTAACTCCTTTCTCTCGGTCAAAGTAGGCTGTGGTTTCCCACAACTGGTCGGCTTGCAGGATGTACTTCCCGGCTGGTACCGGAAAGCCGTTGTCTGTTCCGGCCACGTTCAATACCCCCACCAGCCCTTCATTCGCGACGGGAACCTCGGCCACATCGCCGTGCATGGCCGCAACGATATACGTTGCCTCGCCCGCACGCTTATATATATAAGGTGTACCGGCAGCCAGATCGCCCGTGACTTCCTGTAACACGACTCCGAGGAACATCTCTTCCTCATCTACCACCTTCGCAGCAATCTCGTAGAACGTAGCACCGGCCACCTCGTCGGCACGAACGGCCCGAGGCAGGCAGATGGTACCGAAGTCCGAATTGTCGAGCGTGCGCCAGACATGAGGGGCGAGGAAATGGAATTGGGCGATGGGGTATAAGTAAGTTTGATTGGTGATATAGTTGGTGAAGTCCAGGCGGAAGCAGGTCGGTTGCATGAGGATTCCCTTTTTCTCGAATGTGACACTACGGTATGCTTCGCTGAACGCCCACTTGTTCGATGTACTGCTGGTCTCCTCCTTCTTCAGGGTCGGCGTTGTCGTCAGCGTCAAATACTGATTGTCATATACCGACTTCAATGTAACGTTCGATTGGCTGCCATCCACCGTCCATAGAATCTTCTGCTGTTCGGTCTCGGTCGTCAGCCAAACAATCTTGTTCTCGTCATTTAAGGTTACGGGGATTTTCTTGATACGCCCAGCGTTGCTGCCTGTTCCGACAGCATAGTTCAGGGCATACGTATCGTCCTCTTTCGTGGCAGCCAAGACGACTTGCTTCCCATTGTAGTCGCTGAAACGCTGGCCGTGCAATCCCGCGGCCATCATCGCAGTTCCCGTCAGAGTCAAAAACCTTCTTGCTGCCATCCTTATTTCTTCATAATACGCAGTCCACCGCCACAGGCGGTTTTGCCTGCGGCGGTGGAGCCCAAAGTGGCTTTCTCCCGACTTGATATGGGCAGGAGAAATCATGTCGTTATTCGTCGAATGAGGAATCGTCCCAGATGTCGCCCCAGTCGTCGGCGCCTTTGACGTCGAGGTCTGCAGCATCGACGGTTTCATCACTCATGCGAATGGTAGGCGCAGAAGCAGAAACGAGGAGAGTTTGCTCGGTGCAAACGACCGAGACAGCAGGATTGATATATGTCTTTTTCATAACTGCATTATTCAAGTTAAAACTCAGAAGAGAAAAGATAGAAATGAATGTTCAATCTAAAATGTCTATAGTCATACTGTCGATGAAGTCAAGATACTTTTATCTTTTCATTCATTTCTATCTTTTATCCTTTCACTTTTATTTTACGATTACTTTCTTTCCATTCACGATATTAAAGCCTTTCTGAGTCTTTGCCAGGCGACGACCATTGAGGTCGAAGATCTGGGCAACCTCAGATGCGCTGACGGTCTCAATGGTCTCGACACCGGTCTCTACATCTTTGAAGATGAAAGTGAATGCCTGTACGTCTGCGCTCCAGGTCAGGGGAAGGATGGCCTTACCAGCCTTCACTACGCCCGTGTTCACTTTCTTGAACGTTTCACCGCTGAGACCGTAGTAGTTACCGCTCTCGACGTAGGTGGGAGCCAGCGTACCAATGAGCATATTGTCATCAAGCACATTCTCGGAATCCTCAGAAGTCAGGCTGACGATAGCGTCTGGTTGACCTTTCAAGAGGAGGCCCGTGCCACCCTTGATAGTGCCGAGCACCTTCTCGAAGGTAATCTCGTTGCCATTAACCTCTGTAACCACCCAAGCCTTGACGTCAGCATCGTCACTGAAGCTGAGAGGATACTCGGAGCAGAAGGAAGCGTAACCAAAGCTGTTCAACTTAGCAGTGATAGTTGCGCCGTCACTTTCAACCTTCACATCATCGAGGAAGCCACGCTTCATTGTGAAAGTAAGGCTGACAGAACCCGTGGCCTCGGTGATATTGACGGTGTAGGTACTCCAGGCGCCGTTGGTCAAGGTGACGTTCACGTCACCGCTGAGGGTAGCACCGTCAGCCGTGACCTTAATGGTATTGGTGTTTGTATCACCCCATCCGGCTGCAGCGAAGGTAAGCGTACCATTGCCTGTAAGGGCGATTTCGGACGTCGTGACACTACCTGCAGCCTTGGACGTGCCGAGCTTGATACATTGGTATGCGCCATTACTGCTGATGGTCTCCCAGTCCTCATCAGAAGTTACAGCACCAGTTCCTACTGAGCCCGTGAAAATATCATCACGTCCACCAGAGCCTTCGGTGCTATTGAACGTTTCCCTGAACAGCGTCACGGCAGCTATTGGAGCCTCTGTCTTACCTTCGGGCTGTTCAACTTCCAGCGTATAGATCACATCTTCAGCAGCATTGTAGGTAGTCGTACCTTCTGCGCTAAAGGTGATAGTCGTTGTACCGACAGCTTTCGGCGTGATGGTAATGACACCCTCTGTAATCTCTACGTCTGCAATGGCATTATTGGCAATCACGTAGGTCATTTCGCCATTATAACCATCTGTTAGTTCATAGTCTACAAATAACGGAGTTCCGTATGTCGTACTTCCAGCCGTAGCCATCTGAATCTCTGTGTCAATCATCTCAAATGCATTCACCGTAACCTCGAATTGTGCGGTTGCGGGGAGGTAGAGTTTATCGTCGCTGGGAGTTGCAGTGACGGTGATGGTCGTTGTGCCAATTTTTCCGACGGTGTAGTCTGTGCCGTCAATGAGCAACACGTCTTCGTCGCTGGACGTGAAACTGAATGTCACGTTCTCGTCGGCCTTCTCTGCATTGACTACGGAAATCGTACCGTCTGCATCGCCCTCTGTCAGAGTCGTGATGTTAATAGCGGGGATGGTCGTTGCTACAACACGTGTATCAACAATCGTCACATTAATAGTTGCCTCGCCAGCTCTGTAATTATCATCTGCTGCCTGAGACACGGTAATGCTTGTCGTGCCTTCCTTCAGACCTGTAACGATGCCATACTCATCAATTGTAACGATGGTTGGGTCATTGCTCGTGTAGGTAAAGGAACCAGTTGAATTACTATTGATATATTCTAAAATATCAACCTGGAGGTTGTCATCGTAGAAGTCGAGCGCGATATCTGTAGTTTCAATAGTTGGTGCAGGATTAGGAATTTCGAATGTAATAGACTTAATATATGTTGCTTTGGAGCCTGCAACAATTGTGACTACAGCTTCAGTTGCAGAAATCTCATAGACGGAGGAGGTTGATGTACTACTTACTGCTTCTAAGGTTTCATCATTGACCTTTACAGTTGGAGTCGCATTATCTGTATATGTCAGTGTCAGCGTAAAACCATTTTCCGTTGAAACAGGGCTGGAAATGATAGTTCCGGTACCATTATCATTGCCATTAGCACGCATTTGCAGTGATTGGGTGCCGTTTGTACTATAGCAGTACTGGCTTCCTGTCCATTTATAAGTATCTCCGTCAGAAGCGAGTAAATAGTCTGTCCTATTATTATCATAGCTTCCAAGACCATAGAAATCCGTGAAGCTCAAGGTCTGTCCTTGAACAAGGGTAATAGCCTCATATTTCACAGCAACTTTCGAATAAGTAGCCGTAGCAACAGGACTGTAGCAGCCATCCTCATCAATAACAATGGCTTTAATGGTTGTTGTGGCCGTCAATTCGATAGCTGAAGTGTACTTTGCAGAAGCATTTGTAGGCTCCGAGCCATCAATGGTGTAATAAATTTCAGCACCATCAACAGCGACAAATGTCAGAATCTTGCTGCCGCTGAACTCTTCATCTTCAATAGCGGGAGCTGCATATCTATAGGAAACGGTTACTTCGGCTTTGAATTGAGTAGGAGCACAAACTTCTGTCTCGTCGGTAGCATCCACAGTAACGTTGACGGTACCAGGAGCGACAGCTACAAATTCCCCGTTATCAACAAGCAGGATGTCATCATCGTCGGACGTGTAGACATAAGTGGGAGTTGCGCCTTCAGCTATGGTTTCAGTGAGCGTGAAGTTGCCGCTTTGGCCCATGTAAATGGTGGTGGGAGCAATAGCTGTGATGGTGGTTACAGCCTTGCGTGAATCCTTCACCGTGAGAGTAACCCCTGCTGTAGCACCTTTGAACTCGTCGGTCTCGGACAATGTCGCGGTTATCGTAACGAAGCCCACAGCATCGCCAGCAAGGACCTCGCCACTTTCTTCATCAATAGTTGCGACATTGTCATCGGAAGAAGCATAAGTGATGGTACCTTCGGAATTGCTGGTAGCTGTGATAGTGATGGTGCCGTCAATCAATACTTCGTAAGCTTCTTCGCCAAAAGCAAGTGTCGGGGTCTTCTTCTCTACGTTCAGCGTATAGCTTGCATTGCCTTCCTTGAATTTTGCAGTCTCTATGGAAGTAGCTGTGATGGTAGTCATGCCTGCTGCAAGGACAGTAACAGTACCATCATTGGCTATTGTTGCCACTGTCTTATTGCTGCTGTCATAAGAAATGGTTCCGTCAAATCCTTCAGCCGTTGTCAATACCGGGGCGGTGAAGTTTTCACCAAGAACTGTTGTGTAACTTTCATTCTCGAATGCTAAACCAGCACTGGGCTTACGGGTAAGCCTAACGAGCTGGTTGTTCTGATCGAACTCGTATGTGCTGCTGTACTTTTTCAGATTACCATAGATAACAACGACATCGCCGACCTGTATGTCGTCCTCACTGGTGAAGTTGGCGCCATTGTAGCTCTTGCCGCGGTAGGCTTGCAATTGGTCACTGTCGGTGGAACCGTCTGTAGAAATATTATAGGTGATGTTGCCATATTGTGAATTGTAGGCTGAAACGATTTCTGATACGATACCAGTTGCATAGACACCAGAGACCCCAGTGCCAGCGTCAATAGCGGCGCGAGCCTCTGCTACCGTATAAGGATTAGATGCAATGCCCTTTTTCTCAGCTACTGTAATGGTATAGGTTGAGGTCTTGTCAGCATACGTGACAACTACCGTCTGCTCGCCCACAGTCTCCATGTCGTAACCCGAGAAGGAGGCTTCTGTCGTTACAATTTTCGTGGTCTCGTCATCATAGTTGGCAGTTACGACGATACCTTCAGAACTGAACTCGTCGCCCTGTGTGAACTTTGTCTTGTAAGTGCCTGAAAGAACGATTGAGCTCAGGGTGGCGGGAGCATTGACTATGATGCTGTAAATGGCAGTCTTTGTCACTTCACCTTCGGTATAGCTCACAGTCACTTCCTGAGTGCCTGCAATTGACATGTCGTAACCTGTAAAGGTGGCCTCGTCTGTTACATCAGCGGTCGTATCACCTTCGTAAGTAGCGGTGACGATCATGTTTGCGTGAGAGAATGCGTCACCTACGTGGAATGTCGTGGGATATTCACCACTAAGAGCGATAGATGAAAGTACCTTGGGAGTCGTAGATGCTAGTTCCAGTGTAATGTCATCGATGGCACGAATGGCGGTACTACCATCGTAACGAATGCGAACATATACATCGCTATATTCCTTCAAGCCGTAAGAAATCTCCTTCCACTCCCCCTTTGACATGCTTTTTGCATCAGCAACACCGACTTCTGCCCAACTAGTTCCATTTTCTGATACTTCTACATACCATGAGCTTGCTGAAGTATTCGTTGAAACCTTGCTTATATAAAACGTAATAGCAGCAGGATTTATCTTGTTTGTCGTGGCAATGGTACAGGTTCCGACGCCATTGCCTCCAGTATTGATGTTTGCTCCATATTTGCTGCCTCCATGAGCAGTAATAGTTGTATTGGAGGTCCCGATGTTTTCGAACGTCCATTCGCTGTATGTGGCAAGGTCGTTTTCAAAGTCTATAACCAGTTGTGAAGGCGCAACATACTCATTCACGTTGATGGTATAAGTCGCGGTCTTACCGCCAAACGATACGGTTACGGTCTGAGTGCCCGTTGCCGACATATCATAGCCCGAGAATGTTGCTTCACCAGTAACATCTTTGGTGCTTTCGTCGTCGTAGTTAGCAGTCACGACTATTCCTTCTGAACTGAAAACGCCACCTTGAGTGAACTCCATGGGATAGGTACCAGAGAGAGTAATTGATTCCAGAGTAGCCGGAGCCTTGACCTCAATATCATAAGATGTCGTCTTCTCAACTTCGTTTTCTGTGTAGGTGACGGTTACGGTCTTTGTGTCGGCAGAAGTCATGTCAGGTGTACTGAATATGGCATCTGCTGTTACATCCTTGGTGGATTCGTCTTCATAGGTTGCCGTCACGACGACACCATCATGTGTAAAACTATCGCCGATATAGAACACCGTCTTTGCCTCGGAAGCATTCACAGCAATAGAAGCTAAGGGAGAGGATTCAGCTTCAGCAACCTCCTCAAGCCAGACGTCGGTTTGTGTGTTTCCATAGGAACCAAATTGAGTTCCAGTATTATTCTTCTGAATTGAATAACTGCCTCTCGTCAAACGCAATTTACCAGATTGGTTGGAGGCTGTAAACATGGCATCATCCTTCGCTGAAACGACCATCACCTTACCGTTGTCCTTTGATGATTTCAAAGAAAGATAGAAAGTCGATTCAAACTTTATGGACCATGACGCACCACTGCCTTCAAACGTGAAGACCGACGCTTCCTCCTTAGACGTTTTGGCAGTTCCGGCAGTAGACTGTGTCGACGTTCTGCCATCCACGTAAAGATAATAATCATTGCCACCAGTCGTAGCTCCGATATAATACTTCTTGCCACTGACGATGTCATTGTAGTCGGTGATTTTTTGCGCCCACGCCCCGCTGGCCATACCTATAAGCAGGCAAACTAGCAAGAATGCTTTGAGCGATAGCATTTTGCTTAATAATTGTTTCATGAAGTTTTTATTGTTTTGTTAGTTAATATTTATTTGCGGTGCAAAAGTACGTCTTTTCTTCGAAAAGAGCAAAGAAAAGGAGAGGATTTTTGAGAACGGGAACGAATGGGCGGTCTATTTGGCAAAAAAGACGTACAGAGCCGTGAGAATGGGAAGCTGCCAGAATTTTCGGTTCTGTGTCAATTTTTACGCAGAAAATGTTTTTGTCGAAAAAGGGCGTTTACCGTCACCTTTCCTTCTACCCATCCGATAATCAAACGGTTACGGGTGACAGTAAGGTGACGGTAAGGCTGTTTTTGGTGATAATAAAACCCGATGTGTCTGATAATGAGGACGAAAGATTTTATTTACCGTCACCTTTTTGGCACGAAGGCCAAAAGACTTGCAGGAATGGAAAGAAATACATGGAACGGGTAAGGAAACAAATTGGCATAAATAAGCACAAATTTAGACCACAAATAGGAAAAGAAAAGAATACGAAAGAATTGACAAGAATTTCGGTCAAGAAAAAGCAAAGATTATTTACGAGACTGCTGGCAGAGGAATCCGAGGAATCTGCGTGGTGTTTACAATCAAAAGTTCCGGCGGGTGGCGGCCGAACCCTTAAGGGTTGGAGGCTGAACCCTTAAGGGTTAGGGCGGGAACCCTTAAGGGTTCTGGAGTGTCCCATTAGTGGGACAAACAAGGGAACCTAAATTTTACAGAAATCAGACTTAAATTGACTGCGCCGACATCTTACAATTTGCACCACGGATTTCGCGGATTACACGGATTCCTTCCAGTTCCGAATCTGTAATCAAAATTCGCAGACTCCATTAGGCCGATGCCATAGGCATCAGATTTGAGTAGCCACGCTGTGGCATTGTCTTACAAGACTTTAGCATATTTCGAAAGTTTTGTGGTCTAAATTTGTGCGTATTTGTGCCAATTTGTTTCCTTACCCGTTCCATGTATTTCTTTCCATTCCTGCAAGCCTTTTGGCCTTCATACCAAAAAGGTGACGGTAAACAAAATCTTTCGTCCTCATTATCAGGCATATCGGGTTTTTCCTTCCCCAAAAACAGCTTTACCGTCACCTTACCGTCACCCGTAACCGATTGACTATCGGACGGGTAGAAGAAAAGGTGATGGTAAACGCCCTTTTTCGACAAAAAACTTTTTCTGAATCTATTCGGATGGTGAACGCCTGCCTGTGCGAAGCTGAGACTTGGTGGGTTGGACCTGCATGAAGAAAGCGGCCGATGCGAAGAACAGGAGAGAGGGGAATCGGTTCATGAGTGTTCATTTATTAGAGATTTGCGAGGCAAAGAGAGGGAAAAAAGCCACTTGTTCTTAAATAAAGCCAAAAAAGCAGCCTCGCGGAGGCAAAACTTTCAACTTTCGACTTCCACCTCTCAACTTTTCATTACCTTTGCGCCGCTTTTTCTATAACACGAAAGTATGCGACTCTTTAAGAGGCTGGATATATACATACTGAAGCAGTTCTGTCTGCTCTTTGCGGGAACGTTCTTCATCTGTCTGTTCATTTTCATGATGCAGTTTCTGTGGCGTTATGTGGATGAGCTGATAGGCAAGGGCTTGTCCTTTGAGGTGCTAGCCAAATTCTTCTTCTATTCTTCCATGACGCTTGTGCCTATCTCGCTGCCGTTAGCGGTCTTGCTGTCCTCGCTGATTTCTTTTGGCAACATGGGAGAGCGGTTGGAGCTGCTGGCGATGAAGGCCGCAGGCATTCCGCTGGTCCGCATCCTGCAACCAGCCTTTCTCTTCGCCCTGTTCGTCTCGGTGGGTTCGTTCTACTTCCAGAACGTCGTGGGGCCGGAGTCCAGCAAGCAGTTGGCCGCACTGATCTACTCCCTAAAGCAGAAATCCCCGGAAATGGAGATTCCCGAAGGGCAGTTCTACAACGAGATTCCCGGCTACAACCTCTTCGTGGAGCACAGGGATCGGGAGACGGGAATGCTCTACGGCATCATGATCTATACCCAAGGCGCGAACTTCGACGACACGCAGATCGTGTTGGCGGACTCCGGCCGCATCCAGTCCACTGCCGACCAGATGCACCTGAAGCTGACGCTCTACGATGGCGAACGCTTCCGCAATATGCAGAACACGGGCGGCGCCCTGGACAAGGCCACGGTACCCTATATGCGCGAGACGTTCAAGGTGGAGGTAGACCTCATCCCCTTCGACAACAGTTTCAGCATCATGGACGCCAACCTGTTCAAAGACAACGCGCAGGCTAAGAGCCTTCCGATGCTGAACCGAGGGGTCGATTCCCTCAGCGCGCGGCTGGACTCCATAGGCCGGGATTCCTACAACAGCTACAGCCACGGCTTCCTCCGGCAGACCGTGTTGGAGGGGCGTCGGGACTCCGCAGAGTTGATCGAGCGAGCTATGGAGCATCCGTTGGACTATGATACCCTTTACGCGAACCTCTCGGAAAGTGAACGGGCGAACGTGGCACAGAAAGCTCTGGAACAGGCCCGAAGCGGTCTGCAACAGACCGAGTTCATGCGCGAAGACAACTTCGCCACCAACCGCACATTGCGCATCCACAAACTGGAGCGCCACAAGAAATTCACCCTTTCGCTGGCCTGCATCGTCTTCTTTTTCATCGGTGCCCCCCTGGGAGCCATTATCCGCAAAGGCGGTCTGGGCGTGCCAGTCGTCATATCGGTCGTCATTTTCATTTTCTACTACATGGTGAATGCCTCGGGCGAGAAGCTGGCCAAAACGGGAGAGTGGGATGTGACGTTCGGCTTCTGGCTGAGTACGATGGTGCTTACGCCCATCGGCGCCTGGCTGACGTGGAAGTCCAACAAGGATTCTGCCGTGTTCAATGTCGAAGGCTATCAGATATTCTTCCGCAGGCTCTTCGGTCTGCGCCTGCAACGTCACCTCGCACGCAAGGAAGTGATTATGGAGGAGCCCAATGCCCAGCGGCTGGTGCCCGAGCTGCAGGCCTTTGTCGCGGACTGCGGTGACTACGTCCGTTCTCACAGCCTGAGCAGGTTGCCCAACTATTTCAGGATTTTCTTCCGCTATGAGCCGGACAAGGCCGTGCTGGACATCAACGACCGTCTGGAAACGTTCGTCGAAGAATTGTCCAACAGCCGCGATACCCGAATCATCAACGTCTTGAACGAGCTGCCCATCCTCGTCCCCGATGCCCATACACGACCCTTCGACGATTCGCGCAGGAACAAACTCGTTGGTGTATTCCTTCCGCTGGGACTGTTCTTCTGGCTGCGTATCTGGCGCTACAGGCTGCGCCTCTGGCGAGACTTGGAACAGTTGCAGAAACACTGTGCATACATCATTCAACGCCTGCAAAAGGCTTAACCTCAACAATAATCGATTCTGATTCTATGATACAACTCTCCACCATCGAAGAAGCTATAGAGGACTTCAGACAAGGCAAGTTCCTCATTGTCGTCGACGACGAAGACCGCGAGAATGAGGGCGACTTCATCACGGCCGCCGAGATGATTACGCCCGAGAAAATCAACTTCATGCTGCGCGAAGGACGTGGAGTGCTCTGCGCACCCATCACCATCACACGTGCCGAGCAGCTGGAACTGCCCCATCAGGTGCAGGACAACACCTCCGTGCTCGGGACTCCCTTCACCGTGACCGTGGACAAGCTGGAAGGGTGTACGACGGGAGTCAGTGCCGCCGACCGTGCGACCACTATCCGCCACCTGGCCGACCCCACGGCGAAGCCTGCCGACTTTGGACGTCCGGGACACATCAATCCGCTGTATGCCCAAGACCGTGGCGTGCTGCGGCGCGCCGGACACACCGAGGCCAGCGTAGACCTCGCACGGCTGGCAGGGCTGCAACCCGCGGCAGCACTCATCGAGATTCTGAACCCCGACGGCACCATGGCGCGGATGCCACAACTGATGGAAGTGGCCGAACGCCACGGCATCAAAATCATCACCATCCGCGACCTCATCGCCTACCGTCTGGAGCGCGAGCAGATGGTGGAGGCCGCTCCCGAGGTAGACCTCCCCACCGTCTACGGCCATTTCCGCGACATCACCTTCCGCCAGCTTTCCAACGGTCTGGAGCACGTAGCGCTCATCAAAGGCCACTGGGCTCCCGACGAGCCTGTGCTCGTGCGAGTCCACTCCAGCTGTGCCACCGGCGACATCTTCGGCAGCCAGCGCTGCGACTGCGGCGAACAGTTGCACCGCGCCATGCAGATGATTGAACAGGAGGGCAAGGGCGTCCTGCTCTACATGAACCAGGAAGGACGCGGCATCGGACTCTTCAACAAGATGAAGGCCTACAAGCTGCAGGAACAGGGCGACGACACTGTGGAGGCGAACGTACACCTCGGATTCCGGCCCGATGAACGCGAGTACGGCGTCGGGGCACAAATCCTGCGTCAACTGGGCATCCACAAGATCCGCCTGCTGACCAACAACCCCGTCAAGCGCGTGGGACTCGAGGCCTACGGACTGGAAATCGTGGAGAATGTGCCCATCGAAGTGAAGCCCAACGTTTACAACGAGCGCTACCTCAAAACGAAGCAGGAACGCATGGGGCACACCCTTCATTTTAATAAATGAAGCTGAAAACATCAAGAAAACAGGGCTTTCACACTAACTTGTCTTCTTTTCTTGGTGGCCGTATCAACATTTTATATTACTTTTGCGCGCGAATTTAAAAACACCTCCGATAATGAATACTTTATCCGACCGCCTGAATCGCCTGGCTCCCTCTGCCACGCTGGCCATGTCACAGCGCAGCAACGAACTGAAAGCACAGGGCGTAGATGTTATCAACATGAGTGTCGGCGAACCCGACTTCAACACCCCCGACCACATCAAGGCCGCAGCCATCAAGGCCGTGGAGGACAACTGGTCGCGCTACTCGCCCGTGCCGGGCTATCCTTCGCTGAAGCAAGCCATCGTGGACAAGCTCAAAAACGAGAACGGCCTCGACTACGCCCCCTCGCAAATCCTCTGTTCCAACGGTGCCAAGCAGAGCGTCTGCAACGCCGTCATGGCGTTGGTGAACGCTGGTGACGAGGTCATCATTCCTGCCCCCTATTGGGTCAGCTATCCCCAGATGGTGCTGTTGGCCGAAGGCACACCCGTCTTCATCGACGCTCCCATCGAACAAGACTTCAAGATTACGCCCGAACAGCTCGAAGCCGCCATCACCCCCAAGACACGCGCCCTCATCCTCTGCTCTCCCTCCAACCCCACGGGGTCGGTCTACTCCAAGGAAGAGCTGAAGGGACTGGCCGATGTCCTCGCCCGCCACGAGCAGGTCATCGTACTGGCCGATGAAATCTACGAGCATATCAACTACGTGGGCAAGCACGAGAGCATTGCGCAGTTCCCGGAGATTCGTGACCGCGTGGTCATCATCAATGGCGTCAGCAAGGCCTACGCCATGACCGGCTGGCGCATCGGTTTCATCGCTGCTCCCGAATGGGTGGTGAAGGGCTGCAACAAGCTCCAGGGACAGTACACCAGCGGACCTTGCTCCGTCAGCCAGAAAGCTGCCGAGGCTGCCTACACCGGTTCGCAGCAATGTGTGGAGGATATGCGTCAGGCTTTCGAGCGTCGCAAGAACCTCATCGTCCGTCTGGCCAAGGAGATTCCCGGGCTGGAAGTCAACGACCCGCAAGGTGCCTTCTACCTCTTCCCCAAATGCAGCAGCTACTTCGGCAAGGCCGACGGCGACCGGGTCATCAAGACCAGCACCGACCTCGCCATGTATCTGCTCGAAGTGGGCCATGTGGCCACGGTTGGCGGCGACGCCTTCGGCAGTCCCGAATGCTTCCGCATGAGCTACGCCACCAGTGACGAGAACATCGTCGAGGCCATGAAGCGAATCAAGGAAACACTGGCCCGACTGAAATAAGAACTTCCATCTTGCCTATTAACCCCATAATCCCCATCCCGATTTATGGATAACAAAAAGATAAAAACCGCACTCATTTCCGTATTCCACAAGGACGGTCTCGACGAACTCCTGAAGAAGTTGAACGAAGAAGGCGTCCAGTTCCTCTCCACCGGCGGCACGCAGTCCTTCATCGAAAGCCTCGGCTATCCCTGCCAGAAGGTTGAGGACGTGACCACATACCCCAGCATCCTCGGCGGCCGCGTGAAGACCCTGCACCCGAAAATCTTCGGCGGCATCCTCGGACGCCGTGAACTCGAAGGCGACCGTCAGCAGATGGCTCAATACGAGATTCCTGAAATCGACCTCGTCATCGTTGACCTCTATCCCTTCGAGCAGACCGTGGCCAGTGGTGCCGACGATGCCGACATCATCGAGAAGATTGACATAGGCGGCATCAGCCTCATCCGTGCCGGAGCCAAGAATTTCAACGACGTGGTCATCGTGCCCTCCAAGGAACAGTACGGCACCCTATTGGACATCCTCAACGTTCAGGGCGCACAGACCACCCTCGCACAGCGTCGTCAGTTTGCCACGGCCGCCTTTGGCGTCAGCAGCCACTACGACACGGCCATCCACGCCTGGTTCGCAAAATAATAATACTCACTCTTAACTCAATATGGGATTTTTCTCTTTCACAAAAGAAATAGCAATGGACTTGGGTACCGCCAATACCATCATCATCTGTGATGGCAAGGTGGTGGTAGACGAGCCGTCCGTAGTAGCCTTGGACCGCCACACAGACAAGATGATCGCTGTCGGCGAGAAGGCTAAATTGATGCACGAGAAAGCACACGCAGACATCCGAACAATCCGTCCTTTGCGCGACGGTGTCATCGCAGACTTCAACGCCTGCGAGCAAATGATTCGCGGTCTAATCAAGACCGTTCACATGGGCTCTCGATTCTTCACCCCCTCCTTGCGCATGGTTATCGGCGTACCATCGGGCAGCACGGAAGTCGAACTCCGCGCCGTGCGCGACTCAGCAGAACACGCCGGTGGCCGCGAGGTCTATCTGATCTATGAACCTATGGCAGCAGCCATTGGCGTTGGCCTTGACGTGCTGGCACCCGAAGGCAACATGATTGTAGATATAGGTGGCGGTTCTACGGAAATCGCTGTCATCTCGCTGGGCGGAATCGTGGCAGACCAGAGCCTGCGTATCGCCGGAGACGAACTGACACGCGACATTCAGGACTACATGAGCCGACAGCACAATGTGAAGGTCAGCGAACGCATGGCAGAACGTATCAAGATTCATGTAGGTTCCGCACTGACGGAGCTGGGACCTCAAGCCCCCGAAGACTACGTCGTACACGGGCCGAACCGCATCACCGCACTGCCAATGGAAGTCCCCGTCTGCTACCAGGAAATTGCACACTGCCTGGAGAAGACCATTGCCAAGATTGAGACGTCCGTGCTGGCAGCCCTGGAGGAGACACCGCCTGAACTCTATGCCGATATCGTCAAGAACGGTATCTACCTGACGGGAGGAGGAGCCTTGCTCAGAGGACTCGACAAGCGTCTGACCGACAAAATAAATATTCCTTTCCATATCGCCGAAGACCCGCTGCACAGCGTGGCACAAGGTACGGGCATTGCCTTGAAGAACCTTGACAAGTTCCACTTCTTCAAATAGACGACAACGGCAAAGAAGGCGAAAAAACTTAGCAGCAAACTGTGAAAGGATTGCTTGAATTCTTGGCCAAGTACCATCATTGGCTGACTTTTCTGTTACTGGAAGTAGCGAGCTTCGTGTTCCTCTTCCAGTTCAATCGTTATCAGGGCAGTGTCTGGCTGACCACGGCGAATGCGGTGGTCGGCTATATTGATGCATGTGAGAGAGACATCCTCAACTACCTGACATTGGGAACGGTGAACGAACAACTGATGCGCCGCAACCTCTTCCTCGAACAACACAACGAGGAGCTGTCGCGAAGGTTGGAAATCCTGACCCACGACAGCACGCGCACGGAGCTATTGCAGGCCGAGCGGCTGAGAGGAATCAAGCTGTTACCGGCCAAAGTGGTCACGAACAGTATCACGCGCCGCAACAACCTACTCACTATTTCGGTGGGTAGTGCAGATGGCGTGCAGACAGAAATGGGAGTCGTCTCGGGCACGGGCATCGTGGGCATTGTCTACATGACCTCCGAACACTATTCCATCGTACTGCCGCTGCTAAACAGCCGTTCAAACATCAGTTGTCGCCTTCGTGGGTCGTCCTACTTCGGCTACCTTCGTTGGGAAGGAGACAGTCCGCTCCTCGCCGTGCTCGACGACATTCCCCTCCATGCACGCTTCAAGGTGGGCGACATCGTGGAAACCAGCGGCTTCAGTTCCATCTTCCCTCCCGGACTGTTCGTGGGACGTGTGAAGGCCATCGGCACCAGCGACGACGGTCTCAACTACAAGCTTCAGGTGCAGCTCGGAACGGACTTGGCCAATCTTCAGGACGTCAGTGTCGTGCTTCAGGAGTTCCAGGCTGAACAACAAGAACTGGAGTCCCGCGCAGATTCCCTAAATACTCAGGCTCAATGATTATCACGCTTCTCCGACGCATACTCTGGTTGCTGACCCTCGTGGTGGCCCAGATGATGGTATTCAACTACATCCATCTGTGGGGTTATGCGACTCCCTTGCCATATGTTTTCTTCATCCTACTCTTCCCTTTGGGGACGGAACGGTGGAGCATCCTGCTGTGGGGCTTTGTCTGCGGACTGCTGTGCGACATGACGTCACTCACGTTGGGAGTCGGGATGGCAGCCCTTACGCTGACGGCCTTTGTTCAGCCCCCCCTCTTGCAGATGATGGCTCCGAAAGATGCCGTGGAGGATATGCAGCCCGGTTATGCCACCATGGGGCTGTGGAGCTACTTCCGCTACGCCCTGGTACTGACATTCATCTTCTGCTGCGCCTACTTCCTTATCCAGACCTTCAACTTTTTCCACCTCATAGACCTACTTATCGCTTTTGGCTCCAGTTGGGCTTTGACGTTTGTGCTCTGTCTGGCTATTGAGGCAGTCCACTACAAGTTCACATCCTGATTCATCACCTACCCCTTCGTCTTGCATCCATCGTGGCAGATTATTCGCTGAACTACCGAAAATACATCCTTGGGGCTTCCGTTGCACTCATCATCATCATCTATCTGGTACGTCTGTTCTCCTTGCAGCTCATGTCAGATGATTACAAGGTGCGTGCCGACTCCAATGCGTTCATGCGGCGAATCCAGTACCCCGCCCGAGGTGCCATCACCGACCGCAACGGCAAGCTGCTCGTCTATAACCAGCCTGCCTACGACGTTATGGTCGTTATGAAGGAACAGGTGGGCGTGGACACGGCCAGGCTCTGCCACAGCCTTGGTATCACCCGCGACTGGTACGAACGGCGAATGCGGGAAATTAAGAACACCAAAGGCTACTCCATGCACACGCAACAAGTGTTCATGAGCCAACTCTCGGCCCAGGAATTCAGTAATTTCCAGGAGAAGCTCTTCCACTTTCCCGGATTCTACATCCAGAAGCGAAGCATACGGCAGTACACAGGCTCATACGCTGCACACCTCCTGGGGGACGTCGGCGAGGTCTCGCCCTCCGACATTGAGGAAGATGAGTACTACCGTCCGGGAGACTACATCGGAAAACTCGGCGTAGAACGAAGCTACGAGCGGCAACTGCGAGGCATCAAAGGGTCAGAAATCCTGCTGCGCGACGTCCGCGGACGCATCAAAGGCCGCTATCAGAACGGAAAGTTCGACGTGCAGCCGATACCGGGTAAGAACCTAACGCTCAGCATTGACCTGGAACTGCAGAAACTGGGCGAACGCCTGATGAAAGGGAAGCTGGGAAGCATCGTGGCCATTGAACCTGCCACGGGCGAAGTTCTCTGCCTCGTGAACGCTCCCAGCTACGACCCTCGCACGATGGTAGGCCGACAACGAGGCAAGCAACACCAACAGCTCACCAAGGATCCGATGAAACCCCTGCTGAACCGAGCCATCATGGGACTCTACCCTCCGGGTTCCACGTTCAAGACCTCGCAAGCCTTGACCTTCTTGCAGGAAGGCATCATCCGTCCCGAGACCCCGTACCCGTGCAGTGGCGGATTCCGCTACAAGGGACTCAAGGTGGGTTGCCACGGCCATCCTTCCCCATTGCCACTGGTACCTTCCATCGCTACGTCCTGCAACGGCTATTTCTGCTGGGGGCTGTTCTACATGATGTCCAACCGCTCGAAGTACGGTTCCGTCCAAGAGGCTATGACAACGTGGAAGGACTACATGGTCTCCATGGGCTTCGGCTATAAGCTTGGAGTGGACCTACCAGGCGAGAAACGCGGCTTCATCCCCAATGCAGACTTCTATGACAAAGCCTACAAGGGGTCGTGGAACGGCTTGACGGTTATCTCCATCAGCATCGGTCAGGGCGAAGTCACGCTAACCCCCTTGCAAATTGCCAACCTCGGTGCCACCATCGCCAACCGGGGCTGGTACATCAAACCACATGTGGTAAAGGAGATTCAGGACGAATCCATCGACACCCTCTACACCAAGCGGCGCTATACCCGCGTCTCGCCCACGCATTATGCTACAGTCGTAGAAGGCATGGAGAGGGCCGTCCTCGGAGGTACCTGCCGGGCAGCCCACAACAACAGCTATGTGGTCTGCGGCAAAACGGGTACGGCGCAAAACCGAGGCCACGACCATTCGGTCTTTATGGGTTTTGCACCGAAGGACAACCCGAAGATTGCCATTGCCGTCTATGTCGAGAACGGCGGATGGGGCGCCAACTACGGAGTTCCGCTCGGAGCACTCATGATGGAACAATATATAAAAGGCAAACTCTCGCCCGAAAGCGAGAAGAAAGCCGAGGACTTTGAAAACAAATCCATTAACTATGGAGGTTACGTCAGGTAAAAGCATTGTGGCCAGCATCGACTGGCTGACTATTCTCATCTACATGGGGTTGCTCGCCCTGGGGTGGATGAGTATCTGCGGTGCGTGCTACGAATATGGCGAGCCGAAGGACTTCCTCTCCCTGGCCTCTTTCTCCACTCGAACGGGAATGCAGTTGGTGTGGATCGGCACCTCGGTAGTCCTTGGCATAATCATTCTACTGCTGGACGACCGCATCTTCGACACCTTTGCTTACCTCATCTATGGGCTGATGCTCATTCTCCTGTTTGTGACGCCTTTCCTCGCCCACGACATCAAGGGTTCCATGTCGTGGATCAAAATAGGCCCCTTCAGCCTCCAGCCGGCGGAATTCGCCAAGTTCGCCACATCCTTAGCACTGGCAAAGTTCATGAGTGTCTATGGCTTCCGCCTGCAAGGCTCTTGGAAGAACTACTTCATCTGCGCAGCCTTGCTCTTGATTCCCATGGCCTTGATTGTCATGCAGAAAGAGACGGGATCCGCCATTGTCTACCTGAGCCTTTTCCTCATGCTCTACCGCGAAGGAATGCCCGGCAGCGTTCTCTTCACGGGGTTGGCATCGGTGGCCTATGCCGTCGTAGGATTGCGCTTTTCCGAGGAAAGGGTGCTGGGTGGGGCGGTCAGCCTCGGCTTTGTACTCGTGGTCGCCATGATTATCGTGTTCGTCATCATCCTGAATCTGGTCTATTGCCGCCCATCGGTCATGCAATCCGATTCGACCTCTTTTGACATTTCGACATCAGCCCGTCGCCGAACGCTGCTTCTTCGGCGCCGCTTCTACATAGCCCTCTTCGCCTTGGGTTCCTTGGGCGTGTTCTTCTCGGCCAACACCCTTGTAGACCATCTTGCCGAGCACCAGAAGAAGCGCGTCTACGTGCTTCTCGGCCTGCGCGACGACCCCAACGGCGTCGGCTACAACCAGATTCAGGCCAAGATTGCCATCGGTTCGGGAGGACTGGCCGGAAAGGGCTTCCTCAACGGCACCCAGACGAAACTGAAATACGTTCCCGAACAGGAGACAGACTTCATCTTCTGTACCGTCGGCGAGGAACAGGGCTTCATCGGCTCCGCCGTGGTACTTGTCCTCTTCCTCATCCTGCTTCTGCGGCTCATCCATCTTTCCGAACGCCAGCCGACGGCTTTCGGGCGTGTCTATGGCTATTGCGTTTTCAGCATCTTTGTCTTCCACGTAGTCATCAATGTCGGAATGGTGCTTGACCTGATGCCCGTAATCGGCATCCCCCTACCCTTCTTCAGCTATGGCGGCTCCTCGCTTTGGGGCTTCACCCTCCTCCTCTTTCTCTTCCTGAGAATCGACGCCGGACGAATCCGTATGCAGCGGTAGCCCTCCACACCCGCCTACCCGTAGCCTTTCGCACATCCTGACTTCTGAGAAGTGACCGCGTTGCAGTCAGGGGCTGTTTTATCTGCACGATAATTATTATATCATAAACCATCGGGGGCGATGTGCGGTAATGCGCATCGTCCCCGATGTAATTAGACAATTCGTCTCGTGGAATTCCTTGTGAGAACAGACAGGAGAATGTACCGTTATTGACACAGTCCCCTGTGAGAAGAGGGATTAAAGCTGGCTTTCGCCGATGCCGAAGGTGTCGCCCAGACTCATATCGCCTGTCTGCAAGCCACGCTTCAGCCACTTCATGCGTTGGGCGCTGGTGCCGTGGGTGAAGCTTTCGGGCTGGGAGTAGCCGCGGGCTTTCTCCTGGAGGTAGTTATCACCGATGACCTGCGCACAATGGATGGCTTCCTGCAAGTCGCCGTCATCGAGCGAGCCGAAGGTCTTGCCCTCGTGGTAGCCCCAGACGCCTGCGTAGAAGTCAGCCTGTAGCTCGATGCGGACGCTGACCTTGTTGGCAGCGGTCTCGCTCATGCGAGCCATCTGCGAATGGGCGTCGTTGAGCGTTCCGAGCAAATGCTGTACATGGTGGCCAACCTCATGGGCAATGACGTAGGCGTAGGCAAAGTCGCCATCGGCGCCGAGGGTCTTCTTCATGTCGGAGAAGAAACTGAGGTCAATATACAAGGCCTGGTCTGCCGAGCAATAGAAAGGTCCGACCTGAGCATTGCCCTGTCCGCACCCCGTCTGCACGCTTCCGGTATAGAGCACCATGCGGGGCGGGACGTAGGTCTTTCCGAGCTGTGTCTTGAAGACTTCGGCCCACACGTCCTCGGTACTGGCAAGCACCTGTGAGGAGAAGAGGGCCAACGCCTGTTCTTCCTCCGTAAACTCGCGTTCCTGTGTCGGACTGGCAGAGACGTTCTGGTTCGTAATGGCGTCCAGCCCGCCAGCCTGTTGGAAGGCTTGGAAAACGTCGCCGCCCGAAGCCCACGCGATGATACAGGCGATGATTACGCCAGCCAGACCACCGATGCCAGCCTTACTGCCGCCACTGAGACGACGGTCATCCACATTACTGCTTTGTCTTCTTCCTGTTAAGTTCATAGTGTCTTAGTCTTAGTAATATTTCTTATTTCTCATTAAAGAACCCCCTACCTCGGGGCGGGAAGATGAGGTAGGGGGCGAGGCACCTTGGATGGGGAGGAGAAAAAGAAAAGGTGCCTCTGGAGGGTTAACGGGATTGAATTACTTCACGAGAACCTTGCTTGCCTTGCCACCACGGACTACAATGTAGAGACCGTTGGAAGCGCGGCTGACGCGACGGCCGTCGAGGGTATACATACCATCGTTGGCTGCGGGCAGGACAACCTGGAGGTCGCAGACACCCGTGGTCGGGCCGTTCCATTCGTCGTTGTTACCCTTCTCGATGAGTGTCAGGCTCCAGTCAGTGACTGAGAACCAGCTTCCTTCGAAGACCTTGCCTGTGCGGGCAGGATCGCAGGTCTGACCGATGGTCAGGATGTGGTCCTTGACGACGATGTCGTCGATGGTGAGCCACTGCCATCCGCGTCCTTCGTTACCATTGGCGAAGGCAATAGCCTCCTGATCGATGGTAGCAGTACCAGCCTGGTAGGCTTCCATAGCCTCTTCCCAGATGGGACCGAAGCGGTCGCTGGCAACAACGGTAGTGTCTTCGCCACTCTCAGCGCTCTGATAGGTGTAGTACTGAAGAGGAATCTCAACGAAGATGGAGTCTGCCTTAGCCTCGCCTACAGCGGCGAAGATGAAAGCACCAGTGTTGGGCGTACGCACGCAAGCCTTAGCCTGATAGGTACCGTTGGGAATACCCTGAATGACCTGCATACCCGTCACGTTGAGTTCGCCCTTACCACTTGCGTAGCTGTCGAAGTACTTGTAGTTGGCATCGCCGTTGTAGTATTGACCGCTCTTGACGGGACCGTCACCCTTGGTAACGATGAATTCCCAGCCGTCGTTGGCGGCGAAGTCGGGATTCATGATCCAGCCTGTGTAGTCGGTAGCGTTGGGGTTGCGATCGTAAGCATCCTGAGCCTGAGCCAGGAACAGCAGCTTGTTGAGGTCGGCCACCAGAGCATCTACTTCTTCAGTAGTCAGGAACTTACCGGCCATCAGCTTCGCCTTTTGGCTGGCAATGGCATTCTCGAGGAGTTCCTGAGCTGCAACAGAACGGAGGACATCGGCCTCATCGGCGATGATGTTGGCAGCTTCGCTGTAGGTGTTGACATAAGCCTTCATCAGGTTGAGCTGGCTGTCAACATCCTTGTAGGAAGCGGTGCTGGAAGACAGCCATGTGAGCACGAGATTGTTGGCATACTTCACGAGGTCTACGCAAACACCATAAGCTTCAACAGCCAGAGCCTCGTCGGCCAGGTTTTCGGCCACGGTGGGCAGGGTCTTTCCAGTTTCCATGATTTCTGCATACTTGGCTTCGGAAGCCTCGGCCAAAGCGATACCGCCGTTGAGGACGTCGAGCGACTTGGTGGCGTTGTAGGCAGCGATGGAGTCATTGACAGCCTTCTTGTCAGCTGCGAAGTGCATGGCAGCAGCGAGGTCGATGGCCTTCTGAGCACGGGCGGCAATGGCATCGTTAATCTGTTCCTGAGTAGCGGCACCGTGGTAGCGGAGTACGAAGTTGGTCAGCCAGAAGCAGCCGCGACGACCGCCGTTGCTGATATCTTCAATCTCGGGATCTCCGTGTGTGGAGCGGGCACCAATGGTCAGCTTGCCGTCCATGACGATGACTGTACCTTCAGAGACAACGGTCTCCCAAGGTTCGCTGAGGTCGTCGGGATAGCTGCCGGTATAAGCACCGTTCGGCCACTCATAGAGGACACCGGCATCGGTCATGAAGCCTTCGGTCTGCTGCAAGGTGGAGGTGGCGTAGACGTGCTGGTCGCTGAGGGCGTCAGCATTGGTCACCATGTCGCAGCTCACGCTGTAGATACCGTTGGGCAGGCCGGTGAGTTCCTGATGGACATCGAGGTAGCCCGTGAAGTTGTTGGCAGCCCAGAGCTGGTAGCAGGTGCGGCCGACATTGAACCAGGCACCCGTCGTGGCGCTGGCTGTGGAACCGTTGACCCAACCTGTTGCCGTCTTGTCGGCGTCCACGAGGGTTGCGTCGAGAATATCCTGTGCCGTGTTGCCAGCAGGCTCACGACCATCTACGCAGAACCAGGGAGCCTGCACGAGGAAGCTGTAGTTGGCAGGTTCTTCCATCGTGGCCTCCTGACTGAAGTAGTAGTTGTTAATAGCCTGTTGCAAGGAGCCCAGGGCAGCAGCAATCGATTCTGCGTCGCCAGCACCTACACCGGAATTGTAAAGCAGCTTGTAAACTTCCTCGCAGTAAGTATACAGATCGGAAGCACCAGGATAATCGGTTGCATCGAGGATGTTGATGGCCTTCATGTAGAGAGCCTCCAGACGCTTGGCATCCTCGGCAGCCGTGAGCATCTGTTCCCAGAGGCCCTGGAGCTTGGCAATGCATTCCTGAAGCAGAGTGATGTCGTCGCCTTCATAGAGATACTCTTCGGTGAGTTCCTCGGACTGGGACAGAATACCCCAGAACAGGTCGCCGTTGACACCGATGAGGGAGTCAGGAAGCTGGTTGATGAGGTAGTCCTGATAGGTGTACACGTCTTCGCGAAGGAGGTCAGCGGGATCGGCATCGCCAATCTTGTAGAGCTTGATACCGTCGATGAATACCCAGGGAGTGGTGCCGGAACCGTTGTTACTGGCCTTGAAACCGAATTCGATGGTGAACTTGTCCACGGGGGTGAACTCGAACTCGTGCTTCGTCCACTCAGTAGCAGTCAGGGCAGAACCACCCTCTTCCTGGAACACGTCGCGGCGGCAGGTGATCTTGGAGAGGTCCGTGGCAGTACCCGTCGTGTTGGGGTTGACGTTGATGGTCCAGTACTCCAGACGATACTCAGCGCAAGGGAGCTTTACGTCCTGCTTGTAGGAGAAGGAGCCACCCCAGCCTGCACGGAGGTAGAGTGCGCCTGTTCCGCCGTCGAACTCGGTGGGACGTTCGGGGACAATCATGTACGTGGTGCCATCGTCTGCGATAGGAATAGCCTGTTCCCCTAAGTCGTAGGGCAGGGTGCCGAAGTAAACCCATTCGCAACCGTCGTTAGCACGCTCGCTGGCCCAGTCCCAGCCCTTGATTTGTCCGACAAAGCCGTTGGTGGCCTCGAAGGTGCGGCCGTCGGGACGGGTCTTGGGAGTCCTGGAATTGACGGTAGCATAGAGCGAACCATCCTCAGTCACGTAGGCGATGGAGCGATCGCTCAGTTCACGTGTCCTGACGGACTCACCTTTCTTGGAGCCGTCGGCATTCCACGTCAGGTCTTCGTCGAAGCCTGCATTTGCGATGTAGCTGGTCACGTCTTCTTCCTGTGCCATCGTAGGCATGGACGCGAAGGCGGCCATTGACATGAGCAGTAGAATCTTTTTCATAAATTAGAAATTTGTTAGTTAGTAAAATAAAGTAGTTAGCATATTCTCTGTATCACTTTTCCGGCGTCAGCTCTGAGCCGGGGAGTCGCTGCCGAGGATGCGGCGTCCGCCGAGGAAATGGCTGTTCCAATAGTTTGCTTCGGGATAGCGGTCGATGCGCACTCCGTAAGACGTACTCGAATGGATGAACTCGAAGGAACCCCGATGGCTGTCCACCGAAGTGACGATGCCCACGTGGTTGACCCCTCCCCGACGGCCTTGGGGACCGAAGAAGACGAGATCGCCAGGCAGGAGGTCAGTGATGTCGGTCACCTGAACACCCTGAAGGCTCTGTTCGCGGGAAGAGCGTTTCAGTTCAATGCCTATCTTCCGGTAGACGTAGCTGGTGAAGCCGGAGCAGTCGAAAGCCTTAGGGCCGCTGCTTCCCCGACGATAGCGGGAACCTATCAGACTGGTGGCCGTGTCTATCAGGTCGGAGGCCGTCGTACTGCCTAATCCTGTCAGCAGGTTGACCCGAATCATCGGGCTGATGGGAGCTAAGATAGACGTCAAACGTTCCTGAACGGCCATTGGGGTGATGACAGCGTCCGGTTGGGTCAACGGGACGCGGTGTCGCACAGGAGTTTTAGCCGACAGAATCGCATTCATGCAAAAGAGCAAAAGTATCAATCTTTTGATCATAGGAAACTTTCCTTTGAAATAAAATAGGCCTTGTCACAAGGCTGTAGTAATTACTAAAACGCTGCAAAGGTACTTTAAATCCGAGGATATGCCAAATCCCAGCCACGGAAAATAACCGGACAGGCCTTCTCGGAAACGTTTTTTGACGTTTATCATACATTTTTGCCATCTCTTCTTTGACTTTTCGCCGCCTTTTGCTGCGTGTCTCAAAGAAAAGTCGTACCTTTGTGCCCACAATAAACGAAATCGCAAATCCTAAATTCCTTAAATAAAAAAATGAACTTCGTAGAAGAACTTACTTGGCGCGGCATGGTCCACCAGATGATGCCGGGCACGGAGGAACTCCTCCAGAAAGAACAGGTCACGGCCTACGTGGGCATAGACCCCACGGCCGACAGCCTCCACATCGGTCACCTCTGCGGCGTCATGATGCTGCGCCACCTGCAGCGCTGCGGCCACAAACCACTGGCTCTCGTGGGCGGTGCCACGGGCATGATTGGCGACCCCAGCGGCAAGAGCCAGGAACGCAACCTCCTCGACGAGGAAACCCTGGCCCACAACGTCGCCTGCATCAAGGCGCAATTGGCCCGCTTCCTCGACTTCGAGAGCGATGCGCCCAACCGTGCAGAGCTGGTCAACAACTACGACTGGATGAAGGACTTCACCTTCCTCGCTTTCGCCCGCGACGTAGGCAAGCACATCACCGTCAACTACATGATGGCCAAGGACAGCGTGCAGAAGCGCCTCAACGGTGAGGCTCGCGACGGCCTCAGCTTCACGGAATTCACCTACCAGTTGCTGCAGGGCTACGACTTCTACTACCTCAACACCCACAAGGGCTGCAAGCTCCAGATGGGCGGCAGCGACCAGTGGGGCAACATCACCACCGGCACGGAACTCATCCGCCGCATGGGCGGAGGCGAAGCTTTCGCCCTGACCTGCCCGCTCATCACCAAGAGCGACGGCCGCAAGTTCGGCAAGACGGAGCAGGGCAATATCTGGCTCGACCGACGCTATACCTCGCCCTACCGCTTCTATCAGTTCTGGATCAACGTGGCCGACGAGGATGCCGAACGCTACATCAAGATCTTCACGAGTCTGGAGAAAGCCGAGATAGAAGAACTCATTGCCCGTCACCGCGAAGACCCCGGACGCCGCGAGCTGCAACGCCGTCTGGCCGAGGAGGTCACGAAGATGGTACATGGCGAACAAGACCTGAAGATGGCACAGGAAGCCAGCCAGATGCTCTTCGGAAAGAGCACCAAGGAAGCCCTGATGGCATTGGACGAACAGACGCTGCTCGACGTCTTCGACGGCGTGCCCCAGTTCCGTATCGCCAAGAGCCTGCTCGATGGTGAAGGTATCAAGGCCATCGACCTCATGGCTGCCGAAACCCAGTGTTTCCCCAGCAAGAGCGAGATGCGCAAGACGACGCAAGGCGGTGGCGTAAGCCTCAACAAGGAGAAGCTCACTGCCTTCGACCAGCCCGTCACATCCGCCGACCTCATCGACGGCCGCTATCTCCTCGTGCAGAAGGGCAAGAAGAACTACTTCCTGCTCATCGCGGAATAAGCAAGGCGCAGACTTCGATTTACATAATTACTCTACAATACAGACCACAGATTTCTCAGATTAAACAGATTCCTTCCTGCTCCTAATCTGTGGTTCACGTAGAAAAAGTTTGTTGTAAAAATTACCGTCACCCGTCACCTTTCCTATTTAATCGTCTGATAAATAGGATGGTGGCGGGTGACAGTAAGGTGACGGTAGGTGATGGTAAACGGGCTTTAGGACAGGGACGGTATTGTTCAGCAGGCAATCACGTAGTATCTGGTTCCTGTTTTCGTATGTTTGCTGCGCAGTCCCTTCACGGCGGCCAGCACCCGTCCCATGTGACAGACATCGGGTTTTCTTTGGCAATCCTATTGTGCCTTTCGCCGTCGCGTTGACCATCGTGGTTCAGAGGACGCTTCTTGCGACGTGTCGCTGTATCGTCCATATTTTTATGCTATTTTTTTGAACTTTCGATTATTATATCTATTTTTGCGCCCAGAAACAAAAGAATTTGCAGTTATGTCCACACTGACACTCAATAGACTCTGGGCTTTCATCGAAAGCCTTTCGCTCTCGCAGAAAGACCGCGACTGGTTGGCAGGCAAGTTGTTGGAACCTGCTTGCAAGGTTGACCCCTATGAGGTCAGTCCTTCCGGCGACACGTTCTTCGCCGACTCCCGCAACGTGAAAGCCGTGGAGGAAGATATCGCCGCCGCCCATCGGCCGGGGGCCTCCTATACGCGGTTGGAGAATGAGGAAGACATTATGAAGTTGATGGAATCGCTCTGAATCATGGCTTACGTCGTAATGCTTTCGGAGGCCGCCAAGGCGGAGATGTCCATTATCAAACGTAGTGGAGACAAAGCTACGATAAAGAAAATCGCAGCAATGCTCCTTGAGCTTCAACAACACCCGCGAACAGGCACAGGGCAGGTGGAACACTTGAAACATTTTGTATTCCCTGAGACGTGGTCGAAATACTTCTCGTAACATAGCTTGTTTCATGTTATCACATTCTGTGATAACTTTCTTTTCTATCGTCTCCAGCTCGCGGACGTGAGCCGAGAGGGCATCAATAAAAGAAAAACAGGTAATGCCAAAGAGAGCTGACACCCTTCCGCGTGTGGGATGTCAGCTCTCTCTCCTTGTCGAAGGTAGGGAAGGTGCTTAATGTCACAAAGTCACATGTCACAAAGTCACGGGGCTCCCCTGTAGCCCCCCCGGTGGGCAATGGGGTTGGTGGATAGCTCATCGCTTTGCATCCCCCGCCGAGGGATAATAGGGGGCTTCAGAATGGTCCGTGACCCATGCACGAGGTGGTTGTCAGGGAGGTGACGAGCGCCGTGAGGATGGTGACCACTATCTCCACGATGCGCTTCAAGGTTTTGCCCTTTCCGCCACCCCCGCCAAATATCGCCCGTCCGATTCACGCCGTTTCCGGCACCAATTCGCGCCTTTTCTCGCAAGCGATTGAAGCGGCCTTGACTACGCTGACCACAATGCAATCGAGCTTTTCACATGAACTATTTTAATGGACGATTCGAGAGAATTTAGGGGATAAAAATGTGGAGGAATGAGAAAGTTTTTGTAATTTTGCAGGCGGAATTGGCAAGGAAACAAATTAATAATAATTCTAGATATGAAAACAAGAGGTTTATGGATGGCGCTCGTGGCGCTGATGATGTGCTTCGTCTGCAACGAGGCTTATGCTTACGACATCGCTGTGGAGAACGCGGATGGCGTGACGATTTATTACAACTACATCAATGAGGGAAAGGAGTTGGAGGTGACGCGTGGCCGTTATAGTGGCACTTATTCTGGCACCGTTGTCATTCCCGAGGAAGTGACCTTCATGAATATGATGCGGAAGGTGACGAGCATTGAAAATTATACGTTCTTTTATTGTAGCGGCCTGACCTCCGTGACCATCCCAAACAGCGTGACGAGCATTGGAAATTATACGTTCGAGGGTTGCAGCGGCCTGACCTCCGTGACCATCCCAAACAGCGTGACGAGCATTGGTGACGAGGCGTTCTATGGTTGCAGCGGCCTGACCTCCGTTCATATTACAGACCTTGCCGCATGGTGTAAGATTTCTTTTTCTGATCCCACTTCTAACCCCCTTTTTAATGCTCATCACCTCTATCTAAATGATGAAGAAATAAAAGACCTCATAATCCCGAACAGCGTGACGAGCATTGGATACGGTGCGTTCTATGGTTGCAGCGGCCTGACCTCCGTGACCATCCCCAACAGCGTGACGAGCATTGAAGAATATGCGTTCTCTGGCTGCAGCGGCCTGACCTCCGTAACCATCCCCAACAGCGTGACGAGCATTGAAGAATATGCGTTCTCTGGCTGCAGCGGCCTGACCTCCGTAACCATCCCCAACAGCGTGACGAGCATTGGAGAGTGGGCGTTCTTTTATTGTAGCGGCCTGACCTCCGTGACAATTCCCAATAGCGTGACGAGCATTGGACAGAGTGTGTTCCGATATTGTATTTAGAGCCCTCTAAACAACCACAAACAATGGAAAACACATAGAGATAAACCACTGTATATCAACCACTTTTAGATTTTAACACTTCAGACTTGCTTTTTGGTGGTTCTCAAAAATCCGCTTATCTTTGCAACGCATTTCTACCGCGGAGAATTTTGAGGGCTTTTATTTTGCCATCTCGTGGACAGGGTTGACAAAGGTTGACACGAGTGGACAACG